>Ga0302197_10000094_pt1 | contig 80997 bp, 58 predicted proteins | sample II_Bog_N2_1_FD_193526 | JGI IMG/M metagenome (GOLD analysis project Ga0302197, IMG submission 193526) | Peat permafrost microbial communities from Stordalen Mire near Abisko, Sweden - II_Bog_N2_1 | ecosystem: Environmental > Terrestrial > Soil > Wetlands > Peat | place: Sweden: Abisko... | reverse complement strand
CAAATACCAGCCGTGGTCGTTGGTCGAGCCGAGACGGTACCGCTCGCATCGGACGAAGCGAAGGATGCCAATTTCATCTTCCTGAAACTCAGGGAACTGGAATGGATTAACGCAGAACTTGAGCAATGGGTTTGGCAAGTAATCTTGGCCCACTTGTGGCAGTTAACTCTGGCCCATCTGTGGCAGCTCGCTGGACAAGGTAGAGGGATGGATATGCGCTGTGCTCCGGGCTGGAGCGTAGCGAAAGCCCGGAGCACAGCGCGGGCATCGATCAGCCCGTGGTCTTGGTCCTGCCTTTCTCGACGGTTCGCCGGAAGCGAAAGCTGTCGGCGCCGGTTTCGATGATGTGCGCCCGGTCGGTGATGCGGTCCAACAGCGCCTTGCAAAGCCTAGCGTTGGGGATCACCTGGGTCCATTCGGAAAAGGGCAGGTTCGTGGTCAGGATGACGGTGGCCTTCTCGGCTCGTTCGGCGATGACCTGGAAGAGGAACTCCGCTCCCAGATCGGCCATCGGCACATAGCCCACTTCGTCGATGGCGATCAGATCGTAGCGTTCCCATCGGGCCAGAACGCGGCGCAGTTGCAACTGCTGCTTGGCTTCGACCAGTTCGTTGACCAACGCGGCGGCGGTGGCAAAGCGTACTCGCCGCTTCTGCCTGCACGCAGCCACGCACAGTCCGGTCAGAAGATGCGTCTTGCCCGTGCCGCAATCGCCAATCAGAATTATTGGTTCGGCGCGTTCGATATAGCCACCTTGCGCCAGTTCATGGATCTTGGTGGCCGCAATCTGCGGAGCCTTGCTGAAGTCGAACTCATCGAGCGTCTTCATGCGCGGCAGATGAGCATCCTTGATCCGCCGTGCGATGGTGTTGCGCTCGCGCTCTTCCAGTTCCGTTGCCAGCAGCGCTTCCAGGTAGCGCAGATAAGTCAGTCGCTGCTTGATGGCCTCTTCGGCCAGCGATGCGCACTGGTCGGCCACGGCAGGCAGACGCAGGACACGACACTGTTGCGCAACGGCGGCTTGTTCCAGGTTGTCGGTGGAGGGCTTCATGAGTGCACCTCCATGGTGTTGGTGAGTAACTGGTCGTAGCCAGTCATCACCGGCAGTGGTCGTTCATAGCGAGCGAGGTCACCGATCTCGATGGCTGCAATCACAGGCCTGTTGAACTGCTCGGCAGTGAGCAAGTGGCGGATCGCAGCGCCATCATGACAACCCATCGACAACGTCTGCTCGACGGCGACACGCAATCGATCCCAGCCATGGCCGGTGCCGAGTTCAAGCAACTCGATCATCTGCCGTGTGCCCTCGGATCGGCCATGGCGCAGGTTCAACGCCTGCCACAACTGATCGAAGGAAGCCGGCCAGCGCCCTGCCTGCCGCCACTGCGCCAACGGCGTCGAGCCGGCCAGTGCGCCAGGCTTCTTGCGCAGCACGTCCAGATAGTGCTCCAGATCGAGAATCTTCTGCTGGCGGCTGTAGCTGCGCTCATGCCACGCAACGCGCTTGCCTCCATGACATAGCTCAACCGCGTCGGCATGAACTCTGGCTTCTACCTTCGTGCCTGGCGGCAACGGAACCGAGTAGCGGTTGGTCCGCACCCGCACGCAACGCAGACTATCGACTGTTGGGAAGCTGACCTCGGCCAGGTCGAACAGCTCAGCGGCCAGTGGCAACAGATGCGGCTGTTCGTTCAGCATCGCGGCGCCAACTGTCTCTGTGTGCCCGCTCAGAATGCGTCGCCGGTCTTCGTTCGAACAGTGCTCCAGATATCCATTTAACTCATCGAGGCTGCGAGCTTCTGGCACAGGCACCCAGTGGTTGCGGCGGAAGTAGCCACCCTCGCCTTCGACGCCGCCCTTCTCGTTGCCACGAGCCGGATTACAGAACTCACTCTGGTAGCGCCAGTGAGAACGGAAGGCGATGAAGCGGCTGGTCTCTTCCCGCCGATGGCCGTGCAGTATCTTCTTCACCGCACTCGAAAGGTTATCGTAGCGGAGGAGTCGGAAAACCCCACCAAAGTAGCGGAACGCCAGCTCATGGGCTTCAAGAAATGCCTGCTGCGTGGCATGCGTGTAGGCCCGGTGAAAAGCTCCCCCGCTGGCCATCGAACGCATCTCGAAGACCTGCAGCTTGGTGCGCTCGCCATCGAGATCGGCATACGACTCGTACCAATCCACCTGCGCTTCCACGCCCCAGTCGTAGCTCTGCGGAACGAATACCTCGTGGCCGCCGAGTCCCAGCAGTCGCCTCTGGCTGTGGACATAGCCGCGGACCGTGCGCTCGCTTCCCGTGAAACCCGGCAACTCCGCGCATAACCGCTGCCAGATGCGGCGAGCTGTGTGACGCTGCTTCACCGGAGCCTGCCGGTCTTCAGTCAGAACTCGGTCGATGAACGCAGACGCATCCACCAACTTCCTTAGCCGCCTTCGCTGTGGCTTGCTCGCGGCAGGCTCTGCGCTGTGCAATGCCTCTCGCACCATCCGCCGGTGGACTCCCAACTTCCGCGACACTCCGGCGATCGTCCCGACGCCGAACTCCATCTCACGGCGTATCTGCTCAAATAGTTCCACTTTTTCCCTCCTGGTCAGCCAGCTACGCTTCTGTCGCTCCATCCATGAAGCCTAGCCAGTGCTGCCCAAGTGGGCCAAACTTAACTGCCGTTGCTGGGCCAAACCAGAATGCCAGAATCAAGCAAGACATCGTCGGCCTGAACCTCAACAGAAGGAAATGGAGCATTGGGTTGAGCATTCCAACCATTGTTGAGCTTTTGAAACGACGCTTTCATATCAACGGTACCCGCACCGTCGCAGCTGCTCGACGTCAGCTTAGACGCTCCTAGTGTATCCTCGCCGTTCTGGATGTATGGTCGCCTACTCTTCCCTTTGACGATTGTTCGCCTCGAAACCGGATCGGCCTCCCCAAAAATGATTAAGGTCCGGTTGGACGGCGACTCTGGAGTAACGGGAGTGAGACTGAGAACACGCATTCCGTCTCTTCTATGGTGAGAACAGGACCCTTAGACCAATCGCAAGCCCCGTCCCTGGCCGAGCACTCCGGGTCCCACCTTTGAATCCTGAGATTTCCTTACTTCCGCGCGGCTCACTCAACTCAAACCCACCAGCCTCTCCACCTACTTTTTCACCACTTCAACGCGCCGGTTCTGCGAGCGCCCAAGCTCGGTGTCGTTGCTGCTGACCGGATGGCTCGCACCAAATCCCTGGGTTGTCAGCCTGCTCGCATCCACGCCTGCGGCCACCAGGTATGCTTTCACTGAGAGTGCGCGCTTCTCCGAGAGGGTCTGATTATGCGCGTCCCCGCCCACATTGTCCGTATAACCTTCTATCCCGAAGCTCCACGTCGGCTGGGTGCGAGCCGCAGCGATCAGAGCATCCAAAGTTGGCTTGGATTCGGCTTTCAGGTGGTCGGAGTCGGAGTCGAACAGAATCCCGTAAAGACGCGCACGCCCTTCGCTCTTCAACTGCTCCACCACGCCGTTCGCACCCCCAGGCTTCCAATGCGGGCACGAGCCAACATCCTTCGCAACGCGCTTGCCGCGCCAATCCCCTGAGGGCGCGCCTTTGTCAGCTTCATTCCACCAGTACCCTGTAAATGACTGCCCATCATCGGAGAAGATCAGCATTGCCGGGCCGCCATGCCGAGGCCCCGCAACTTCGCCCTCAGTCCAGTTGAACCGCAGCACTCTCCCTTCAAATCCGCCGTTCTCGATCAGGCCGTTGTTATGCTCATAACAACCGTTCACAGCCGCGCCGGTTTGCTGCATGTGGAAGTTTCCATACGAGGAAGAGAACGTACCGGAGTTATCAGTCAGCGGACGTTTCTCCATGGGCTTGCCATAGGCGTAGACATCCATGATCTCCATGTACTTTGCATCGCCCCAGTTGTTGAGAACGGTCAGCCGCAGATACCGCCCGGTCGCCTGCGTCTTCAGCATGAACTTCTGGTGGTCCCGGGTCTGTGCCAAAGACGGCGTGGCGATCACGGTGAACCCTCCGTCCTCGCGATCAGAGATCTCGACCTTCACATCTTTGGCCCCGCGCCCGGGGTTCTCCACCTGGGCGGTGTCGAAGGCCAGGCTGGTGATCGCGCTCTTTTCCGCCATCTCGAAAACGAAGACCTTGGGCGTCAAGTCACCTGATTTGGTGGCCCAGCCTGTGCTGGGCAACTCATCCAGCAGAGATTCCGGCGACCAGTTACCGCTATCGGAATAGGAGGGCGGCGCTTGCACAACCAGCGCGCCCGCGCCCCATGAAAGCTGGTTCGACTCGGCCGAACCGCCGCCGGACTGGGCGGAAAGCCTGGTCAACTGCAGAAGGATCGCGCACAGCAACGCAATCCAGGTGGAAGTCCTGACTATTCTCATCGAATCCTCGCGAGGCACCGAGTTTATTGCAGAGGAGCGCTCCGGTCAAGACGCATTTTGTGCGATTAGCCCTGCACGAAGAAGCCGCGATTCCCAGCTCCGCACGCGACGCAAGCCTTACGTCGTCGTCCCTCGGCGGCCATTTATAACACGGCTCCTTGCGTACGGGACTTGATGGTTCTGCTGCGCGAATTCCAGAGCTCCGGTCGGTTGGTCGCCCACCCGTCAGTAACTGGTTGAGTAATAGCCCGCCAAGGTCTGTGAAGCCGACAGCGCCGCGTTCCTTGGAGGTTCCGCTCACCTCCGCCCAAAATCGACCGTTTTAGTCCAGCGAGCAGGATCACTCCTCGAAAACGTTAGGTTCCTATCGGGACTGCCCCGGCAGGCGAGGCGAGGTCGAGCCTGCTGCATTGGTCCGGGGCAGTTTCGATAGGATCGTTTGAACTGAGCCTGCGGTGTTTGCGGCGGATGCGGTGATCTACCTATGTACTTTCAATGGCGCCTTCCCGCCGATCGTGGCTATTGTGAGCACGGAACTGAGCCAGCCGAGCGAGGAGAAGCCCTTCAGTGAGGGAAGTTGAGTGCCGCAATGTGTGCGCGAGTGCCGAAAACAGGGCGCGTGAGCAGCTTGCGGGCATGGGACGGCGTTGCATGCGTGAGCGTGCCACGGGGCGACGGGAGTAGATGAATGGTGTGCCATGGATGTTTTATGAGCTGTCGATGCTGCGCCTCTGCGGGGTTGCGAGACCCTGGTCGGAGCGGAAGTAAAGTTGAGCGCTGGTGACCCGTTCAATGACCAACATAGTTCCGGCGCAAACCGGACAGCGCATCAGGTTAGCCGTCTCAGGGTGATCAGTGCCGGGCGCTGGGCCCAGCAACTGGCGGCAGCATGCGAGGGCGGTCTGCCTTCTTCGGTTGGCGAACAGTCCGAAGTGGCGAATGCGGACCAGCCCTTTGGGCATGACGTGAAGAAGAAATCGGCGCAGGAACTCATCTGCGGAAACCGTCATGACCTTGTTCTTGCCGCCGTGCGCATAGTCTCGCCAGCGGAAGGAGACACGATGGTTCTCAAAGGCCACAAGTCGGTGGTTGGAGATGGCAACGCGATGCGTGTAGCGAGCCAGATAGTTGAGGACATGTTCGGCGCCGCCGAAGGGTGGCTTTGCGTAGACGACCCAGTCTTTTTGGCCGAGCAGCCAGAGGAAGTGACTGAATGCGTCAGGTGAAGCAAGCTGTCGCAGTGAGCCGTGGAACTGCAGTCTGTCCTGGTTGAACAGTTCACGGAGTTGGCCGCAGAAGTCGTCGCGGAAGACACGGCTGAGTCGCTTGACGGGCAGGAAGAATCGGCGCGAAGAATCGATCCATCTGGAGCCATCGAGAGCCAAACTGCCGGCGGGAACGATGTAGTGGACATGGGGATGATGCTCGAGGTTCTGTCCCCAGGTATGTAGCACGCCGAGGAATCCGATGTCAGCTCCCAAGTGCCTGGGATCGCGAGCCAACTCGATCATCGTCGCGGCGCTGGCGCGGTAGAGCAGATCGTAGAGTAGCTGCTTGTTCTGGAGAACAAGCGCGGAGAGTTCGTGTGGCAGCGTGAAAACGACGTGGAAGTACGGCGCGGGCAACAGCTCTGCCGAGCGCGCGGCGAGCCATTTTGCGCGCGCGTTCCCCTGGCACTTGGGGCAGTGCCGATTGCGGCATGAGTTGAAGGAGATGGCCTGATGGCCGCAGCGAACACACTGGTCGCGATGACCGCCCAGCGCCGCGGTGCGGCACCGGACGATGGCATCGAGCACCTTGCGATGCGCCCATGCAAGGTGAGACTTGTGCCCTTCCCAGAATCTGTTGCCCGCTGCGCGGACGATGTCGGCCACCTCGAGGGTGGGCGGGCTCACCGCTTCATCAACCTCCTGGACCGCTTCACTTCATCGGGGCTCGAGACCTCGATGGCTTCCAGAGGACTGGCGACAGCCTGCAGATGGCGGCGGGACAGATGCAGGTAGAGTGCCGTGTCGCCGATCTTGGCATGGCCAAGCAGAACCTGGATAGTGCGCAGGTCAGCACCGGCTTCAAGCATGTGCGTCGCGAAGCTGTGTCGAAGCAAATGAGGCGCGACACGCTTGTTGATGGCGGCCCGCTTACCAGCTTCGTTGACGGCCTTCCACACCACCTTCGGGGTAATGGGCTTATCGGCCCGCCAGTTGTTCACCGTGCCTGGGAACAGGTAGGTCCTGGGCTTCATCCAGCGCCAGTACTCACGCAGAGTCTCTAACAGCTTGGGACTCAATAGAACATCGCGGTCCCGGCCGCCCTTGCCCTTGCGGACGCGAATGACCATGCGGTCGCTGTCGACATCGGAGACCTTCAGATGGCAAAGCTCCGAGCAGCGCATGCCGGTTGACCATGACCGGCAACTGCCCGTTGTACTCAGCCCCGAAGAAGTTCAGCGGCTGATTGATTCAGCAGAGAACCTGATGCGCCGCACCATGGTGATGACACTGTACTCACCCGTGATTCCTCACCCGTGATTGACCCGTCTTACGCGTATTTCGCCGTATTTAGGCGGCCTTGTAAGACGTGTAAGTAGTTGATTGTATTGGTTATTTGCGTTTTCATAACCCGTAGGTCGGCAGTTCGATCCTGCCTCCCGCCACCATATTTCCTCATTAGAATGAATGTTTTAGGAAGCCATGTAAGCTCACTTCTTCGCCGTGAGCAACCATAAAAATCCAGAGACTTCGATGTGCGAATTCCTGGCGGACGTTGATCACGCCAGAAAAATCGCGCTACACCAGCTACATCAAGTTGGCGAGGATGCCCACAGCAAGATTCAACCGATACCATCGTCTAATTGTTCAAAGCCCAGACCCATCCATTGACGCGGGAGCTCGTTCGTGGGCGATCGAGAACCTGAGGGCATCGACACAAGCAGCAAAAAACTGCGCGCATGGCATCCGCGTGAATTGACACAGGCAGAATTTTTCCACAAGATTCGGACATTTTTACGAATCGTTGCAGGAGCGGTTGGAATCTGCTCGTGTATAAGGATAGGCACGAGCGGTTGGTGCCGCGCCGAACTCAAAGGCGATGTCTGAGCTGCTCGATGGCCTGGGGCCAAACGGCAAGTTCATTGTTGTTGGCGCTGCCTTCGATCCGATAGAGGTCACACCGATCCAGCTCATCAATGGAAGCAAATCCATTCAGGGCTGGGCTGCGGGCACTCCAGCCGACTCCGAGGACACGCTGCGTTTTGCCGAACTTAGCAGCGTGCGTCCCATGATTGAAACCTATCCGCTGGAAAAGGCGGCCGAGGCGTATGCGCGCATGCTAAGCGGCAACGCAGAGTTTCGTGTCGTTCTGACCATGTGATGCTGGCCGATCGCGGCGAAGAGCAGGCTGTTGAGAACTGGTGATCCTGCTCTTGGAGGACCCCATTGAAAATCTCTAGTTTTCTGTGAGGCGGCCTCATCAAACGCACTACTAACCACAGGAGGAAACGGAATGCCAATCATTACGACCAAAGACGGTACGCAGATTTTCTTTAAAGACTGGGGCCCGAAGGACGCACAACCCATCGTTTTTCATCACGGCTGGCCCCTCAGCGCCGACGACTGGGACAATCAGTTGCTGTTCTTTCTTGCCAACGGCTATCGCGTCGTCGCGCATGACAGGCGCGGTCACGGCCGCTCCTCGCAAGTGGACACTGGCCACGACATGGGCCACTACGCGGCAGACGCCTCAGCAGTGGCCGAGCATCTCGACCTGAAGAATGCGGTCCACATCGGCCACTCCACGGGCGGTGGCGAAGTGGCGCGCTATGTCGCGAAATACGGCCAGCCGCAAGGCCGTGTGGCCAAAGCCGTGCTGATCTCCTCCGTGCCTCCGTTCATGCTCAAGACCGAGAACAATCCGGGCGGCACGCCGATCGATGTGTTCGACGGACTCCGCGCCGCTTTGGCTGCAAACCGGGCGCAGTTCTACGTCGATTTGCCTTCGGGTCCGTTTTACGGTTTCAACAGGCCGGGCGCGAAGATATCGCAGGGAACCATCCAGAATTGGTGGCGCCAGGGGATGATCGGCGGCGCGTTGGCCCAGTATGACGGCATCAAAGCATTTTCAGAGACAGACCAGACGGACGATCTGAAAGCGATCACGGTGCCGACCTTCGTAATGCAGGGCGACGATGATCAGATTGTCCCCTACAAAAACGCTTCCCTGCTGCAAGCGAAGCTGCTCAAGAACAGTACGCTCAAGATCTACCCCGGCTACCCCCACGGCATGATGACCACGCACGCCGACGTGATCAACGCAGACTTGCTGGCATTCATCCGGAGCTGAATCTGCTGCGGGGTCGCATCAGGCGGCTCCGCTTTTGCTGCCAGGCCGTGCGCGGGCAAGGTGCACCGTTACCGTTGGCTCTGGGAAGTGCGACTGCTTAAAGCAGCGGACCTCTCCATTCGGTTTTTGAGGCGCGAGATCGCGGCGGCTGTTTCATCCCTGCTGCCACCGGAACTTGCGCGACGCGTTCGCTCTATCTGCAACGACTCAGAATTCCCCCGGCGATGGCGCCAAGGGGAAGCACCTTGCTTACGCCGTTCATCCGGATTGCCTCCTTGGGCATGCCGAAGACCACGCAAGTCGCCTCGTCCTGCGCAATGGTGTAGGCGCCGGCCTGCATCATTTCGAGCATGCCGCGCGCTCCGTCGTCGCCCATGCCGGTCATGATGACGCCGACGGCATTCTGGCCTGCGTAGCGGGCAGCGGAACGGAACAGCACATCGACCGAGGGACGGTGCCGGCATACCAGAGGGCCGTCCTTGACTTCGACATAGTAGCGGGCGCCGCTCCGCTTGAGGAGCAGATGATGGTTGCCGGGTGCGATCAGCGCGCGTCCGCGGAGCACAGTGTCATTGGTCTCCGCCTCTTTGACGGAGACCTCGCAAACGCCGTCCAGGCGATTGGCAAAGGCGCGTGTGAAGAGTTCCGGCATGTGCTGCACGATGACAATACCGGGCGAATCAGCCGGCAATGCTTCGAGAAACGTCTTGAGCGCTTCAGTTCCACCCGTCGATGCGCCGACGACTACGACTTTCTCCGTGGTTTCGGCCATGGCGTGAGTGGCGGGTGACAGGACGGCGTCGGCGGTGAGCTTGGGTTCTACGGTGTGCATGGGACCGAGCGGACGCAGACGAGCGGCGGACGCGGCCTTCACCGCCTCGCAGAGGATCACGCGCGAATCCTCAAGAAACTGCTTGGTTCCCAGCTTGGGCTTGGTTATGATTTCCACCGCGCCATACTCAAGAGCCCGGAGAGTGCTCTGTGCACCCTCGTCGGCAAGGCTGGAACAGATGACCACCGGGATGGGATGCTGGCTCATGAGCTTCTTGAGGAATGTGAGCCCGTCCATGCGCGGCATTTCAATATCGAGAGTGATGACGTCCGGCACGTTTTCTGCGATGCGCTCGGCAGCAACATAGGGATCGCCGGCGGTTCCGATCACTTCGATTTCCGGGTCGGAGGAGAGAATCTCCGACAACGTCTGACGGACGACGGCGGAGTCGTCCACGATCAGTACGCGAACTTTCGCCGTTTTCACGATTGCAATCTCCCATTCCCTTATCGGCGGCGATTGGCGCGATGAGCTGTCCTGGGCTTATTTCGCGCCGGTTTCGGTGTGCCGGAATCGAGCCAGCGCAGCCGCACTTCCCCATGAACGGTCTCAAATGAGATGTGAACGCCCGCGGTGCCGCCAAGGCACGACGCAACCACGGTGAATCCCTCTTCGGCAAGCACCTGAAGGGCCGCCTCGTAGTTCTGCTTGCCTATGGTCTTCTGAGGATCGCTGCCGTTGATCGTCAGAACATCGTTGCCGCCAAAGAGCTTTACCAGCACCTCTCCGCGAACGGCACCGAGCGAATCCAGCCGGCTGGCGATGTCGTGGATGGCAAAGTCGACATAACGCCGTGCTGCGCTCACGTTCATTCCCGTCCTCTGGGCTGGCGGGCAGCTTGGCATCATGGGATGGCAAATCGCGCCGATGCCCAGCCGGGGCACGAAAAACGTAATGCCCACGCAGGAGCCAAGCACGGTGCGCAAGACGGCAGGCTGCGACACCAGATGCGATTCCCCTGGCTGCACATAGATCTCCAGGATTGGCGTGTCAGGCCCGGCCATCGATCCTCCGGTAAAGAGCGGGAGCGATTGGCGCAATCGGGAGATCCAACTCGTGCAACGTCTCGGCGTGTCCCATGAACAAATAGCTTCGGGGCCGCAGGTGTTGCGTGATCTTCTCCAGGATGCTCTGCTGCGTCGGCCGGTCGAAGTAGATGATCACGTTGCGGCAGAAGATGACGTCGAATCTCTCCTGCATCCCGTAGTCGGAGTCCATGAAGTTGAGGCGGCGAAACTCGACAAGGCGGCGCAACTCAGGCACCACGCGCACGCGCTCGAAACTCCGCTCCCGGCCACGCATGAAATATTTGACCTTAAGGTTCTGCGGCACCGGCCGAACGGCATCGGTGGAGTAGATTCCAAGCCCTGCCCTCTTCAGTACAGTGGTCGAGATGTCGGTGGCAATAATTCTGAAGGCAAAGCCGGGATGCGTCAGCCCGTATTCGCTCAGCACCATCGCGAGGGTATATGGCTCCTCGCCCGTCGAACACGCCGCACTCCAAACCAGGAGCGGTCTTCGCGCGGCATTCGCAGCGAGGAATTCAGGGACTGCGGTGGCGGTCAGGAATTCGAAGTGCCGCGGCTCACGAAAAAAATCCGTCTTATTCGTTGTCACTACGTCGATGAGATGAACCAGCTCGTCCCGCAGGCCTTCGCGGGAAAACAGATAGTCGCAATACTCGGCGTAGGAGTGAATCGCGAGATCCTTCAATCTTCGCCGGATTCGCCCCTCGAGCATGGTCTTTTTTTCGGAACCGAGGTTGATCCCGGCTTGGTCGTATACGAGTTCGCGGAGGCGCGAATAGTCTCTGGACGAGATGACTTCTTCGTGATTATGCATAGTGGAAAAATGGGGCGGAGTGAACCGCCCCATGCCTTTCTTACGCGGCTGCCTCTAGGAGGGCCTTGCCGGATTGCTGGGTATGTACCGCAGCCAGTTCCTCGGCCGAGAAGACGCGATCGATGTCGAGAATCATGATGAACTGCGTGTCGCGCTTGCCCATGCCGCGGATAAAGTCGGTGCGGATGTGGGCGCCTATGCGCGGCGCGGGTTCAATCTGCTCGGGTTCGAGATCGATCACTTCCTCCACCGAGTCCGCCAGGGCGCCGATCACGATGGACTCGTTCTCGAGCACCACTTCGACAACTACGATGCAGGTGTTGCGCGTGTTTTCCGTTTTCGACATTCCGAAACATAGCCGGAAATCGACGACGGGAACCACGCTTCCCCGCAGGTTGATCACCCCGGCCATGAAATCGGGCGTGCGGGGGATGGCGGTAATGGGCGTGAGATCGAGCACTTCTCTCACCTTCGCCACATCGGTGGCAAAAACCTCGTTGCCGAGCTTGAAGGTGAGATACTGCCGCGTCTCAGTGATTTCGCAAACGCTCATGTGTTCACTCCTTTTCCGTTTTTGAAAACTGGGGCGGATCTCCTTGCGGAAGATCCGCCTTCGCGGTTAGTAACGCTCGAATTCAGCGTCCATTTCGTCGTGCTTGTCATTGAGCCGCAGGTTGACGCCGGACTTCCCGGCAGCTTTCGCAGCCGGAGCCGGGCCGTGGCCGTTGGGTTTAGCAGCCCTGGTTGGAGCCGCCACTGACTGCTTGGCCGGCTTGGCTGCCGCGCCCCGCCGTCCATGTGCGCCATTCTCATCCCCCGTATGGAAGAAGGAGAGCGCGCTGACCAACTGTTCGGATTGGCCGGTCAGCTCCTCGGTCGTCGATGCCATCTCCTCCGATGCCGACGCATTCTGCTGGATCACCTGCTCCAGTTGCTGCAGCGCCTTGTTGATCTGCTCGGCGCCGGTATCCTGCTCCTTGCTGGCCGAAGAGATCTCCTGCACCAGTTCGGCGGTGCGCTGGATGTCGGGCACCAGCTTGTCCAGCATCTCGCCCGATTTTTCCGAGACTTTCAGCGTTGTGGCGGAGAGCTGGTTGATCTCTCCGGCCGCCTTCTGCGAGCGCTCGGCCAGCTTGCGCACTTCCGCTGCGACCACGGCAAAACCCTTGCCATGTTCGCCCGCGCGCGCCGCCTCGATGGCCGCGTTGAGCGCCAGCAGGTTGGTCTGGCGCGCAATCTCCTCGATGATGGAAATCTTGTTGGCGATCTCCTTCATCGCAGCCACCGCTTCGAGCACGCTCTTGCCGCTTTCAAGAGCATCCTTGGCGCTCTTGTTGGCGATCTTGTCGGTCTGTTGCGCGTTATCGGCATTCTGCTTGATGTTGGAGACCATCTCCTCCATCGACGACGAGGCTTCTTCGGCCGCAGCCGCCTGCGCGCTCGCGCCCTTCGAAACCTGAATCGAGGCCGTCGAGATGGACTGGCTGGCCGCCGACACCTCGCCGGCAATGGAACGGATATCGGAGACTGTCTGCGTCAGCCCGCTCACCATCGACCCCAGAGCTTGCATCAGCTTGTCCTGCGCCGAACGTTCGCGGATTTCCACGGTCAAGTTTCCATTCGCGATCTCATCCGCAGCCGCGGTGATTTCGTTCATGGCCGTGACCAGCGTGTTCAGGTTGTTCTTGATGGTGTTGAAGTCGCCGTTGTAGGTGTCGGTGATCTGCGGAGGCACATCGCCCTTGGAGATCATGTCCACATAGCGCGCAGCGACGTTTAAGGGACCAATCACCGCGTCCAGCGTCTCGTTCACACCCTGCACGATCTTGCGGTAATCGCCCTGGTGTTTGCTGGCGTCGGCGCGCGTGGCTAGTTTGCCATCGACCGCCGCCTTGACAAGTATCCCGGCATCCGCCACCAGCGCGTTGACAGCGTCGATGCACGTGTTCAGGTTGTTCTTGATAGTGTTGAAATCCCCGTTGTAGGTGTCGGTGATCTTCGCAGGGATTGCACCCTTGGAGATCTGGTCGACGTAGTTGGCCGCGACGTTGAGCGGACCGATCACCGCGTCGAGCGTTTCGTTCACGCCCTGCACGATCTTGCGATAGTCGCCTTGGTGTTTGCTGGCGTCAGCGCGCGTGGCCAGCTTGCCTTCGACCGCCGCCTTGGCCAACATGGCCGCGTCGGCAACTAGCGCATTCACGACATCGATGCACATGTTCAGGTTGTTTTTGATGGTGTTGAAGTCGCCGTTGTAAGTCGCCGTGATCTTGTCCGGGATGTCGCCCTTGCTGATCTGCTCCACGTACTTGGCGGAAACATTCAGCGGGGCGATCACCGCATCCAGAATGGTGTTCACGCCGCGCACGATCTCCGCGTACGCGCCCTTGAACTGATCTTGATGCCCGCGCTCGCTCAACTTGCCGGCGTTCGCAGCTTCGGTAAGCCGCGCCAGTTCCTTATGCAGATCCTGCAGAACCTGAGCCACGTTATTGATGGCCTGCTTCATCTTTTCGTGGTCGCCCTTGTAGGTATGGGCGATCAGCTCGTCGATCTTACCGTTGGAGACCTGGGCCAAAATGCGATTGCCTTCGCCGATAGGCAGAAGGATCGCATCCAGCATGGTGTTTACGCCACGCACAATCTCGGCGAACGCACCCTGGAACTGCTCCGGCTTGCCGCGATCGGAAAGTTGTCCTTCCTTCGAAGCCTCGATCAGCCGCGCCATTTCCTTTTGTAGCCCTTGCGTCACAACGGCCACATTGTTGACCGCGACCTTCATCTTTTCGTGATCGCCCTTGTAGGTTTGGGCGATCAGCTCGTCGATTTTGCCATTGGAGATTTGAGCGAGAATGCGATTGCCTTCGCCGATAGGCAGAAGGATCGCGTCCAGCATGGTGTTTACGCCGCGCACAATCTCGGCGAACGCGCCCTGGAACTGCTCGGGATTGCCGCGATCGGAAAGTCGGCCTTCCTTCGAAGCCTCGATCAGCCGCGCCATTTCCTTTTGCAGGGCCTGGGTAACCATCGCGACATTGTTGACGGCGACCTTCATCTTCTCGTGATCGCCCTTGTAGGTTGCGGTGATCAGCTCGTCGATCTTGCCGCTGGAGATTTGCGCCAGAATGCGGTTGCCTTCGCCGATGGGCAGCAGGATCGCGTCCAGCATCTCGTTCACGCCCTGAATCAACTCGCGATGCACGCCATTGAAGAGCGTGGCTTTGCCACGTTCACTCAGGCGTCCTTCTTTGGAGGCATCCAACAGGCGCATGACCTCCTGCAGCACCAACATCATGTCGTCTTCCTGGCCCGCCCTCTTGTTCACCCGTTCACGGCCTGCGTGCCCTTCATCGCCGCGAGTATCATCGACTTGCCCGTTGCCGGGGCCATGCAGCCGCCGGCCTTCACTTACCACTGCTGTTCCCATGGGTCCTCTCCCCTCCTTTGGGATCTTTCTCTGCTCGATCCGTGATCTTCCGGCCATCCCGCGAAGAAGTAGCCGTTTGCGACAGGAGGAGCATGAGACATTCCGGGTTGACTCGCCTATACCTGTGCACTGGCACTCGGTCCAATGCTGCCTCTGCCCGCAAGGGCCGTAAAATCCACACTGTTTTCCGGAGGGCCGGCCTGCGCCGTCAACGTGCGGCCTCCTCTGCCGCGCGCCTCTTCGCGCATCGCGTCCTGAATCAGGCGTTCGGGATCGAGAATCAGAGCCACGGTTCCGTTGCCCAGAATGGTGGCGCCTGAAACCACCTGAACCTGGCGGTAAAAGCGCCCCAGGCTCTTGATGACCGTCTGGCAATTGCCCAGCACCTGGTCCACGACAAATCCGAACCGGCCTTCGCCGGTTTCGACCAGCATGATCTGCTCGATCTCGGGCGCTCGCGAGCGCTCGTGGAAGTGCTCGCGCAGCCGGATATAAGGCACCAGCTCCCCGCGCACATTGGCGATGTGCTTGCCGTTGGCGCGGGCAATGTCCTGGCGCGTCAGCTCAATGCACTCCAGGGTGATCGAGAGCGGCAGCACGAAGCATGCATCGCCCACGCCCACCAGCAGACCGTCGATGATGGCCATGGTCAGCGGCAGACGCAACGTGACGCTGGTGCCCAGCCCCGGCTTGCTCTGGACTTCGACCGCGCCGCGCAGGCTCTCCACCCGCTGGCGGACCACATCCATGCCCACGCCGCGGCCGGAAACATCGGTGACTTGCTTGGCGGTCGAAAATCCCGGCTCGAAAAGCAGCGCAAAGGTCTGGCTCTCGGTCAACTGCGCTTCAGCGGAGATGAGACCTCTCTCGACCGCGCGGCGGCGCACCGCGTCTGCATCAATGCCGCGGCCATCGTCAGTCACCGTCACCAGCACGCTGGCGCCGGAATGCCGCGCCGCAAGACGAATGGTTGCGGTAAGCGATTTTCCGCTGGCCGCGCGCACATCGGCCGGCTCGATGCCGTGGTCCATGCTGTTGCGGATGAGATGCATCAACGGGTCGCCCAACTGCTCGATGACGGTTTTGTCGAGCTCCGTGTCCGCGCCCTCGATGGTTAGTTCCACGTTTTTCTCGAGGTCGCGCGCCAGGTCGTGCACCAGCCGCCGGAACTTTTCGAACGTGCTGCGGATGGGCATCATGCGAATGTTCATGGAGCTTTCGCGAAGGGCCGAAGTCAACCGCTCTACTTCTTCAGAGACGGCGGTGACCTCGGCGTCATCGCGTTGGTTCGAAAGCTCGCTGAGCCGCGCCTGCACCGTCACCAGCTCTCCGACCAAGTCCACAAACTGGTCCAGCTTGGCCGCCGGCACGCGCAGACTCGAAGCCTGGTCCGGCTTGTCGTAGCTGCGGCGGCCCGGCGAAGCGCTGCGGCCATCTTCGAGAGCCCGCGCCGTCTTCTCTGCGTCCGAGGCGGACAAAGTCCGCGTTACGGCCGGCGCGGGATCGCTGGCCGCAGCGATGCTCAACTCACACGCGTCTTCGACAAAAATGAAGACATCGCGAATCGCCTCCCGGCCCGCAACCGTGGCCAGGTCCATCTCCCACCAGACGTAGCATCGCTCGGGATCGATTTCGCCGAGCGGAGGCACCGCGTCCATGATTGCTCTGGCCGAAAGCTCGCCCAACTCGCGCAGTTCATGGAGCAGAAGAGATGGATTGGCGCCGCAGCGCATCAGGTCCGGCCCGGGGACAAAGCGGATGTGCCAGTTCTCGATGGCGCCGGCCGCAGCCGAGACGGCAACGCGCGCCGGTTGAGTTTTCTTCGCCGCATCTTTCTTCGCCGCGTCCTTCTTCGCCGCATCGTCGCGTTCTTCGATCCCGGCCAGCTTGCGGACGCTCGAGAGGATGGCGGCACAGGCGGCCGGATCGACGGGCGCTGCGCCTGCCGCGCCCTCTTCCAGCAGGGCGCGAATCTGGTCCAGCGCGGCCAGGGTAAGGTCGATCAGCTCGGCGCTGATTTGGAGCCGCCCCGTGCGGACCTCGTCGAAAGCGGTCTCCAGGTTGTGGGTAAAAGAGGCCAGCTTCTCGAAGCCGAACATGGCGCCGGAGCCCTTGATGGTGTGCAGGCCGCGGAAGATGCGGCTCACCAGCTCCGTATCTTTCGGATTCTCGTTCAGTGCGAGAAGCGCAGATTCCAGCTCCGTCAGGATCTCCCGCGCCTCCTCGCGGAAGCTCTGCTTGAACTGCTCGGCGTTGCTTGGGCCCTGGGGTTGCGCCATCTGTCCATTCATCCTGTAAAACCGGGTACCGGAAACTCTTCAATGCCAGCCTCGGCGAGTGCGCATCGGACTGTCTCCGGCGTTTGGCCTTTGAACCCGAACTCCACACCCACCCGTTGCGCTTCGCGCGCCGCCGCCCACAGCAACTGCACGGCGGTAACGTCAAGACCGGTCGCCGATTCCAGGGACACGTAAACCGCCGAACCGGACTTGAGTTTCTCGATCAGGAGATCCTTCAACTCGGCCGCGCAGCCGATGTCGATGCCACCCTCGAGGTGAATGAAGGTCAGCGCGTCGTTCTGTTCGAGAGTCACCGGCACGTATTGTTCCTCACCACGCGGTTTTCCCGTTCGATCTTTGTTTTTGCCGTTTGCCCGCCGCGTATTGTCAACGCTCCGCCGGCATCGCGAGGTCCGAGAACACGACCCGCAAAGAGCAATTGATTCTCAGTGCGGTGTGCGCTCCTTGCCCGGAGTGTTCCGGCCGGTCACGTCGGCCTGCTCGTCGCTGACGCCTACGTGATCGGCCAGTATTGAGCATTCTTGAATCAAATCCGAAGCAGGAATTGTTAGCTTTATCTCATCGGCTCGGTCGGCTGACCCTCACGATCCACTCTGGTGATTTCATGCGGCGGGAATGGCTTCGGCGCTCGCCCTTTCTGCAATTTGACCGATAGAACCATTGCCGGACTAAAAACCAATGGGAGATGCACGATGGCATTGATGACCTGGAGGGACCAGTACTCGGTCGGCATTGAAACCCTGGACAATCAGCACAAAGCGGTCTTGAGGATTCTCAACGAAATTCATGCGGCATCCCTGAGAGGCAAGGCTCGGGAAGTTGCCGGCCCGCTTCTTAGCCAGCTCGTTTGCTTGGCGGGCGAGCATTTCTCAACGGAGGAGCGGCTCATGGAGTCAACCAGATTCCCCGGGCTGGCCGGGCATCGCGCCGAGCACCAGAAGCTGACCGGCAAGTTGAGGGAATTTGTCTCCCGCCACGAGAAGGGCGACGCCGCGGTGTACGCCCAACTGCTGCATTTCTTGCGCGACTGGCTCAACAAGCACGAGCAGACTGAGGATCAGGAATATGCGCGCTGGGTGGGCGCGTGTGGCGTCAAGTGAGTGAAGGCGCAAGTAGCCGGTGCGGACCTCTGGCTGGGGCTTAACGGCGGTCACGAGCGGCGTCGACCGAAGGCGCTGCCGCGGGAGGCTGATTTCCAAAGAGACGCCGCCGCAATGACGCGGGAGCGTTTGCAGGAAATTCGAAGAGCCTTAACATCTCGGCGAAAACCGCCGATAAGGGGAGCATGCGGGGATGCAGACGGGTGAGGCGTCCCGCACCACGCTCGAGGCTGGTGAGCAGGCCACCATACGCTTTCCGAGGAAGTTTAGATGGCCATGAAAGTTCTTGTCGTCGATGATTCCATCACAATGGTGATGAGCCTCAAGACTACCCTGACGATGAACGGTTTTGAGGTGGAGACTGCCGACAACGGCAAGACGGCGCTGGACAAATTGCAAGCGGGTGTCAAACCCAACCTCATCGTCACCGACATCAATATGCCGGTGATGGGGGGGCTCGAGTTGATCGGCAAAGTGCGCGCGATGCCAGGGCTGAAGTTCGTCCCGATCCTGACTCTAACCACGGAAAGCGACGCCACCAAGCGCGAGGCGGGCAGGAGCGCCGGCGCCACCGGGTGGATCGTCAAGCCAGTTTCCGGCGATGACCTGATCCGCGTCATCAAGAAAGTCCTGCCGGGAGCTTGAGAACATGGCGTCCGCCGCAGCCCAGATTCGCAACGACCTCTCCTCCAACGCCGGATTCGAAGAGGCGAAGGGCAGTGATGCGAGGATGCTAGATGGCTTTCGCCTGCACCGCGCTCGCAACCGGCTACTCTCTCAGGCGGCGGCTGGAACCGGGTGCGCCGCGATCCTCTATATGTTCCTGGCGCAAATGCTTGGGCCGGCTTTCGTTTCTTATTGGAGACAGACGGGCCTGCTGTTAATCGCGCTCGTCGTCCTTCCCCTTTGGATAGGAAAATGGCTGAACTGGGTCCAGGCACGGCGCGGGGTTGCCGAGCTCTGCCTGGCGGGAACCATGAGCAAGACCGAGCTGGCAGTCATGGCCATTCAGCGCGCGGCGATGAGAGACGAATTGAAGGCCTCCCAGCCGTATATCGACGTGATGCACGATCAGATCGGCGATTCGCTGGCCGAGTCTGAACGCGAGGTCATGGAGGTGATCGAACAGATCTGTCTCCTAAATGCAAAGGCCAGCCAGCAAAGGAAACACATCGCACTGTCGATTCAAAGCGGCAGGGACCTGACCGAAAGCACAAGGATGAAAGTAGAAAACAACCACCAGATCATCGCCGCAATCGAGATGCAGTTGGAGGAACAGAATAGCGAGTTCGCGCACAACTTCGAGCGCATCCAGGGCATGGCGAACGAGATCGCTTCGTTAACTACGCTCATCAAGGTCATTACCTCCATCGCTCAACAAACCAATCTTCTGGCCCTGAATGCGGAGATCGAGGCAGCGCGGGCGGGCGACGCCGGCCGCGGCTTCGCCGTGGTGGCCAATGAGGTGAGGAACCTGGCGGTGCTTTCGACCAAGGCGGCCGCCGACATTGGCGAGAGGATCCATGCCACCTGCAAGAAAGTCGATACGGAAATGAATCAGGCCAAGGCTTCGCTTGAGGAGCACGAGGCCAGCGACGTCATGAAGGTTCTGGTCGCCGACCTGGAAAACATGCAGCAGGATTTCAGCAGCAACAGCAAGCTGCTGCTTGAAGTCATCACCGAGGTGGACGCGAACTACGAGGAAAGCGTGATTCGCCTGTCTCAGGCGCTGGGACACATTCAGTTTCAGGATGTGATGCGGCAGAGAATGCAGCATGTGCAGGAAGCCATGGTGGAGATGCGCGACCACCTACAGAACCTGATGGAAAAGCCATGCGACCCTGCGTGGGACGGCACACTCGATATGACCTTCAAGGCCATACTAGCTGGCCATCTGGAGAAATATCGCATGGCCAGCCAGACCGCCACCCACCTGGCCGTTTCCGGCGGCACGAACCAGACCGACCATAGCCGGCCAGCCATCGAGCTCTTCTGATCACTTGCAACCTGTTCCGTCTTGAAGACCGCTCCTGCCCCTGGGCAAAGTCACAGCCTCGCGTGTCGGTCAGGTGCAGACCGACAGATCGTCAACCAACGCAACGCCTGCGACAGAGACGCGAATTTACGGCGCAGCATACGGCAGAGGAGGCAGAGAATCCTGCAAAGAAGGAGGATAAGTTGTTGAATTTATTTGCTGCCCCCAGGGATTCTATCGTTCCAATAGAATCAATTGATTGCAGAGTTCTTTTGGTGCAGTACCCGGTTTGGTGCCCGGAAAATTTTGGGCATCTTCAAACCTCAATGTGGCTGCGCCCGGATCACACTGACACACAAAGAATCCCGGCCATCGCTGACCGTGGCTCTATGTTGGTGGGTACATCTGCCGACCGGAGCCTCGGATTTGGCTGATACTCAAACGGATGTCATCCAGCCATCACCGGCTTTTGCCAGCTTGTGATCTGATCCCACTGCTTCGGTAATTGATAGGTCTTCGCGTAATCTTTGATTGGCGGGCCGAGGATCTCAATCTTATTCAAATCCGACTGGCCTCGGTCACCCGCCTGGGCGCAGAACGTCAGATAGCCGATCTTGTTGAAGTCGACGCCCATGAGTTCCGCTCCGACGCGGTCAGCGGCTAGCCAATCCAGGCTGGCGATGCAAACCTTGTGCGCTACCGGCGTACCGTTGACCGGGCCGGTGCCTTCCATGCCTTCGTATCCATCGATCACTGCAAGGTGAGGATGCAGTTTGGCGGAGAGAGCATACAAGTTGTAATTGATGCCATATGTGCCTCCGCCGTGGGTGACACGTTTGCCGCTCATGGGCCGGTTGGCCGCATCCTTGAGCGCCGAGCCGACGACCACATTCTTCAATGAGAGCGTGATGCCAACCAGGTCGTGCGTCTTCAGCTTGGCCGCAGAGATGACGAAGTTGTCCGGGTCGAGCATCGTCTTCGCCATGCGGCAGGGATGGGGTTGAAAATCCTTCTGGTCGATGCACTGCACCACTTGGAAATCATCCTTGTCGAGGTCGACGAGTTTTACGCCGTATTGAGCGACAAACTTGTTGTAACCAAGGCTCTCGAAACCATCCAGCGCCGAACCCGTGGCCGGCGACTCGGCAATTGCGATGTCCTTTTTGCCGATTGACCTCAGGAACTCCAGAATGCCTTCCAGATTGTCGGCGTGGGAGGCAGACAATGGGCGGTTGGGAATGACGTTGTTGGGCTTGATGATGACTCGCTTCTTGCCAATAGCGGCGGCAATCTCCTTCTTGAACGGCTCCAGCGACTTGAACGCAATGTTGGCGCGATCATCGCCGGCGGCCAGAGATACAAGGCTTGTCGAGCTTTTCGAAGCGGCCGAAGTAACATCGGCGCCCCATGCCGAAGGACGGCCCCAGGTCGCCGCCGCGACCGTGCCGACGGCCACTGTCGATTGCAGGAAGTTTCTCCGGGAAGTCAAACAGCCGGTTGTCATATTCCCAACCCTCTCTGTCACCAACGCGGAAAGCCGCGGAACGGCTTCCAGTCTCCCCATTTCGATTTACCGGTGACGCAATAGTATAGCCCCGTTCGGCCTCGTCCAACCATTGTTTCTGAATTTATTTCAAATGAGAACATCGAGACACGTGAAGTGTCGATTCTAGGCAATAAATAGTTACAAATGTTTGACTTACTACGAATTCTCCGGTCCAGCTCCGTGGCTGGACTTGGCATCATGTTAAGCCGAGACTAGCTCCTCCGGGTGCGAAATTCTTGCCCTATGGCAGCGAGGGTCCGGCCGTCCAGCACTCGACATGCTCGCGGAAAGACGATTTGCTCCTCGACCTGAATGTGCTGCTCTGAAAGGCGCTTCAGCTTTTCGGTGCACGACCGCAATCGCGGTTGGTCTTCCGGACGAAGCTCTCCGGCTGATATTCACGTCGAGTAGAAAGCCTCAACCATCGCGCTAAGTCGATCTGTCTGGCGCCGGTTAACCTCCAGAGCGATGAGATCCTCGGAGTCCCCGGAAATGGTTTGGGCGCGAAGCCGCGGAAAAAGGGATTGCTCCTCATCTGCTGTGTGCCGTGACCCATCCACGCGAAGACAGTTCATCGCAGATCGTACCGCCGCAATTTCATCGCTCGTCAATTCCCTGCCCGCAGCACGGTCCGCAATGACCCACAGAACGTGGAGAGATCTCCTGATCTTGCGGTGACAATCTTTCAGCACGCCGATCGGATCGTCGAATTCCCAGTCCAGCCTCACACCTGTCCGCACCTCCAGGTGCGACACTTTTTCCTTCGGGCTTTTTTTCGCCCCATGCCAACGATTCGCAAGGCGCCTCGTTTCGCGCCGAGTATCGCCACTCATTGCCAAGTTTAGGGTCATGACGGGAACGGAATGCCGAGTTCGCGAGTCATTATGGGCTCGACTGATTTCTGGAGGGTGGATGCATCGTATCCGAGGATGGATTCGAGGAGCATTCCGTAGTACAAAGAAGTGAATCCCCAGAAGCGCGTCTGGCCAAGGCCTTCGCCGGTTTCCGCATTGTAGTATTCGCGGAGCACGGGGTTCTTGAGCAGGGCCATGTTGAAGAGGCGAGTGGCGAGCTCGCGCGCCTCGGCTTGGTATCCATAAGCGCGCAGTCCCTGAAAAATCATGTAATTGGTCGGCGCCCAGGTGGAACCCCGCCAATTGCATTCGTGGTGCGAGCCCTGATAGTAGTCGGGCTCTGTCTTCGCATAGCTTGCCACTGGATACGCCAGCCAGAACTCATCCGGGTTGAGCAGATGTTCGTGGATCATGCGTTGGGCACGCTCAGGTTTGGCTACGCCGGCAAAAAGCGGCATGAAGTTTGTGGCAGACTTCACGTAAACGCGCTGACCGGTCTTCTCATTGCGATCGAAGTACATGCCCTGCTTCTGATCCCAGAAAGCAAAATTCATGATTTCGCCCAGCTGGTCGGCATGGCGGTCGAATTCTTTGCTGTCTGCATCGCGTTTCAAGTGCGTGGCGATCACCGCCATGGCGCGTAGCTCGCGGACAAGGTACGAGGCCAGATCCACGCCTTCTATTGCAAAGGAGCTGAGTGCACCGGCGCGCGACCATTGGTTGTCGGTCCCCGCAGCGTCCGCCGAGTTCCAGACGGGCAAACCATTGTGGTCCGAGTCATAGGAGAACCACTTGTCGATGTACTTCACCAGGCGGTCATAGTAGTTGCCGCGGAGCCATTCGTAGTCGTCGTGATTCTGCTTGCACCCCAGCACCGCCAGTTGGGCGAGGAACGGCTTGAAGTGCTGCCGGTCGCGCTGCGCGATCAGGCTGCGACTGATGTAGCCATCCGGCTGCTGGCGGTTGAGGAACTCCTTGAGGTTGGTAAAGCAATAAGGCCACACTCCGTAGTACGAGAGATAGAGATTCTCAAAGTACAGATCCCAGTCGTAGTACTCGTTATAGGGGTAGCCGGTGAGAAAGGTGCCCTCGACACCCGGAATGTGACGCAGGCCGTTGGCCTGGATGTCAGTATTCACGGCACGGAGGCGGTGATTGAGTTCGGTCCAACTGCCGGCGCCAATCTCGTTGTAGAGGGTCTTTGCCGCAGACGTGGAGGGCGGCGCCACCGGGGTGTCGCTGGGCGTTGAGGCGGCAGCCGCAACAGCTTGTGCCAGGACTTGACGGCTTATGAATTCGTGCCCCAAAAGTGAGGCGGATCCGACAAGCATTGTTCGCCGGGTAACGGACATGATCGTCTTCCTCTTTTCTATCTTCAATCAATCCTAATCGCGCCGCTTGTTGCGGCGCGCGAGTTTTCCATCAGGTGCAAATGCTAGAGTTGGACTTCCCGCCCGCACTTCGTCGGACATGATTGCCTCAGCCTCGGCAGCGGCCGCGTGTTCGACGAGCAGGTTGGCCAGATAACGCGCGTTGCGGGGCGAAAAAATGAGACGACCAATGCCGCTTGCGTCCGGTTTTATATCTGGATGAATGATGACGACTTCTTGTGTGTCATCCGTTCGCGTTACTTCCAACAACGCCGCAACCTTATCCATAAGCCAGCCAACTCCTTTCCCGAGGGAGCACGGTTTGGACTTGGGGACTTGAACTGGATTCATCAGACTCGGCGTGATCTGACCGGCGTTCATCGGATGAATGGATCGAAATATCTTCGCTTCCTTCTCACGATGTTCAGTTCAAGGGTGAATCGAATAAGGGAAGCCTGGTGCGGAGGGGCGGCGTCGTGAACGACGACGCCTCTCCGGGTTGATATTTGTCTTGCAATTAGAACGTGAAGTGTCCAGACATCTGCCAGTCACGCGGAGACGTGCCGGGCGCCGAGACTTCTCCGAAGGTTGTAGAACCCACGCCCCAACCTGCACTGGGGCCGCCCCAGATCATCTTGTTCAGGAAGTTCGAGCAGTCCGCCTGCAAGATGAACGCCATCTTTTCGTGAAGGAAGGGGAAGGCGCGCCGGATGGAGAGGTTGTCGGTTTGATTGCCGGGACTGCGAATGCCATACGCCGCGGTGCGAGGCGCATTGCCAATCAGGTATTGGGCGGAGTTGGCGGTGGTTGAAATATTCGCCGGCTGTGAGAACGCATTGATGTCGAGGTACTTGATGTTGCTCGCATTGGCGAACACGTAGCCATTAGGCCCGCTGCCGAACTTGCCATTGATGCGGGGACTGCCGGAGTATCCAGGAGTGAGAGAAGGCATGCAGGTATAAGCATTCAGAGTCGTATAGCCGTTCGCGCATTGGCCGCCCGAGCTCCACGTAACGCCAAACGGTCCACCGGAGCTGTACTGGTAAACTCCGGAGATCGTCCATCCACCGGCAAGTTGCGTGACCAGCCAGTTGTTGGCGCCGATCTTCCCCTTGCCGAAGGGAAGCTGATAGACGGCGTAGGTATTCAAAATGAACGGCGCTGAGGTCGAAGTCCAGGAGCGATCGATACGGTCCTGCTTGTAGGCTTGCCGGTGGCCGTCGATGGCCGATGCCGGGATGGCCCAACCGCTGCGGAAGTTGCCATCGTCTCCAATGTTCTTTGAGAACGTGAAGTTGAAATTGAAGGCGAGGCCGTGGGCCGTGCGCTGGCTTACAGTGGCCTGAATCGCCTCATAACTGTAGTTCTCCACAAAGGCGCCACCCCATCCGTCCTGAAGGCCGCTGTATTGCGGAAATGCCGTCAGCATTTGCTGGATGGTTAGATTGGCATTGGAAGGTGCTGCATTCGCAGCATTGATAAAGAATGCGGGGTTTGGCAATCCGGACATCGCCGCATTCAAGGTGTTCACATTCGCTGTCGTCGCAGGCGCAGTCAAAATAGAAACCGTTGAGCCTTTGGAGTTCACTCCGTTAACAGCGCCGAGGTTGGCACGGTAAAGGGGATTCGGCTCATTGTTCCAGTATCCGCGCGCATTCTGTGCGCCGCTGTCCCAGGTGTGATGGGCCTCGTCTCCCACATAGTTGATGTTCAGGGTGATGTCTTTGGTGAGGGTCCGCTCGATGCCCAAGTTCCAGAAAGTGTACATCGGCGCGCGCCCGCCCGCATAGGGATCGTCGTACCCCATCTGGCCCGCGGTCACGACTTGGCCGCTTCCGTTGAGGTAGTTGCCGGTATTCAGGATGGTACTCGCCGCGCCCGGCGTGGGAGCGGAAGGATAGACAAAGCCCGGCCCGAACAACGATGTGTTGGAACTGTTCAGATAAAACGATGGACCGGCGGTGGGGCCGGAAAGAGTATCTCCGAGCGCCTGGGCTGTGGTGTTGAAACCGAGGGCTTGGCCCGCGCCATTGGAAGCGCCAGGGCCGCCGGAGGTGCGTCCGCCGCCGGTGCCTCCGCCCTGCGAATAGACGATACCGGAAGCCGCCCGAATCACGGTCTTGCTGTCGAGTGCGTAATCAAGACCCAATCGCGGGCCAAAGTTCTTGTAGTAGGTCGTCAAAGGTGTCTTGCAGCCGCAGCTAAAGCCTGATCCGCCGTAACTCCCCGCAAACTCCAACGCTCCAAGCGTCCCTGTAGCCGAGTTCGTGGCGGTTGGATTCAGGAAGGTGAAGTGGTTGAATTTCTCATGCAACGGGGGTAGGTAGTCCCAGCGCAGCCCGTAACTCACGGTCAACTTGGGGGCGAGTTTGTAGGTATCCTCAACAAACGGCGCGATCTGTTTGATGCGGCTGTAGATGGTGGCCACATTTTGCAGCGGGAGCGATATGCCCGTGGCGCCGCTGCCGGTTGCGCCCACGGCGCCCAAAAGGAAGCTGGCGTATCCATAGCCGGTTGACTTGGTATCGATCGCTGAGCTGGCTGCCGCGAAGTTTGCCGTGGCATATTGGTCGAAGGCCAGTGAGAGAACACCGGTGTACGTGGCAGGGTTGGCGTTGTTGAGACCTTCAAACTGGTAGGTCATACCAAAGGTGAACTGATGTTTGCCCTTGATCCACAGTACGTTGTCGACCAATGCATAGTTGTTGGGGATGGTGAGCTGGGTTGAGGCGGAATTGCTGTTGGTGGTCCACGTGGTGGGGTTTACGGTCGTTGCGCCAGAGGTTGAGAACGAGACGCCCGGAAACTCCTGTCCCGCCTGCCCCAGAGGCAAATTGGTTACGCCCATGGTGCCAATCTCGTATTGCGACACACCCTGAGTGGGGTTGGTGATCGGCATGTAAAACCGCGTGTAGCCGACCTTGAACTGATTGGTCAGGTGGTCATTGAACGTGTGCACTTCCTCGACGTTGTATTGTTTGGGGACGATGGTGGCATAATCGCCCACAGCATACGGCAGCGGAAGATATGGAGAACCGAAGTTGTTGAGATACACAAACTGCCCCATCGCGCCAACAGAAGATATGCGGTCTTTCGGGCTAAAGTCGTAGTCCACGCGCCAGTCGTAAAGATGGCTGTCGCGCCCGTTGATTTGCGTGCCAAGATAGTTATTCGTCTGCACAGCCGTATTCACATTGCCCGACAGGTTTGCGTTCGGCGAACCTGGATAGTTGGGCAGGAACGACTCCATCTTCTGCGTGATCGCCGAAATTCTGCCGGGAGGGATCACGTTGTTCTTGCCGTTATACGAAAACGCTGTACGTGTGCAGGTACTGCCAACACAACTGTTGGTTGCCGGATCGAAGATGAAAGGGTCGTTAGCGGCATCGGCGAGTGCTGAAAAATCGGCCCCAGTCCCGGATCCGCCTTCCTCTGCGGCAGTGGGAATCGTGAGCTGGCCAGGGGTATCGTTCAAGCGGGAGTGGTATTTGTCGTAGGCGACGAAGAAGAACACCTTGCTTCCCGTATGAGGGACTCGGCCGCCTACGGATCCTGACATCTCATTTGCGTGCTCGATATTCTTCGGCGCGGGTATTGTCTGTCCCGCGGCGTTCTTTACGGTTGCTTCCTTTTGCGAGAAGTTCCATGCGTCCAGGACAGTGTTGCGAACGTAATCCGAGGCCTGGCCATGAAAATCGTGGCCCCCGGATTTCATGGTGTAATTCGATGCGCCGGCCCCCATGTATTCCGCCGGAGGCACGCTGGTGGTTATCTGGAACTGATCGACAGCTTCAACGCTCATGCTTAACGCGACCGTGCGGTTGTCGCCCTGTTGATTGATGGTCTCGGATGGCACGCCATCCAGATAGAGATAGCCCTGGTAGTTGGAAAGACCGGCAATGAGCGGCGTGCGGGAGCCGGCCTGAGCGCCCGGCAAGAGCACGGCAAATGCAGTGGGATCGCGCTGCTGCGTGGTGGACATGACAATGGGCAAAGCAGCGTAATCTTGATTCTCCATAATCCCTTCGAGGATGGGACTTTCCGTATCCAGTACCGGCGGGGCCGAGGTTACAGTCACGGTCTCAGTCGCAGCGCCGACCGCGAGAACGGGGCTGAAAGCCAATTCACCCAGGGCGTCGACGCGGAGATTCTCCTGCGTCATGTTTTTGTACCCTTTGGCCGTGATCGTCACGGAGTAAGTTCCGACAGGCAACGGGGCTATCGAGTAAAGGCCAGCCGAATCTGTCTTGGTTTCGGTCGAGATATGCGTTGCGGCGTTGGTGGCCGTCACATGGGCGTTGGGAACTACCGCGCCCGTGCTGTCCGAAACCGTGCCGGTAACAGAGCCTTCACCGGCAGTCTGGGCCTGCAACGAACAGGGCAACGCGATGGCGATAAGCGCCACCAGGATTGTGATTAGAATTCCTGCGGACGCGGAACGTCCGGGACGCGAAATCAACTGCAGCATCTTTGACCTCCAGGGTTGAAGCTGTGAAACAGCAAACGACCGAAAAACAGGGATAAGGGGAACTGCAAGAACTGATTTCCCTGTTGAATTTCTTTCGAATCGGATTGTCGCTGCGCAATTCCACGATTGTCAAGAAAAAAGTGTAACGTTACACAAAAACATGTAACGATAATTAGTATTTTGTGCAAGCTTAGTATTTTCAGCTATTTAGTTTGATATTTTGACCTAATATGCGGAATCCAGCAGAAGGCGCGCCTCGCGGGATGGGCAAACAACTAAGCTGGCGCCGATACGCTCGATTTGCGCTGCGATGACTGCCGCACGATAAGCGAGGGTCTTAGCGCAACGTGCTGTGGTGAACGGGGTGTCTTGTTCTTGAGCAGGCTTAACAACATCTTTGCGGCGCGAACTCCCACTAGACTGCTGTGGTGGTCAACGCTCGAAAGCGGCGCTTTCAGTGTCAAATCGAAATGGAGGTTATCGCATCCGACAAACGCGATATCTTCGGGAATGCGCAAGCCCGCCTCCAGCACTACCTCGATCGCGGCAAGGGCAATTGGATCGTTATAGCAAAAGACGCCGTCAGGACGCTCTGCCTGCAGTAAACCGCGCATCGCGTCATAGCTTTGCTGCCAGTCTTTTCCGTCCGAAGTTATGTAGGGACTTACCAGGCTGGGATCAAATCCTATTCCATGCCGCTTGAGTGCCAGTTTGTAACCTTCGAATCTGCCAATTCCGGTCGTGAATTCGAGTCCGCGAATATGAGCGATCCGCTTGCATCCCATTGCTATGAGATGTTCCGTGGCAATGCGCCCGACGGCTACGTCGTCGATACCGACAAAGTTGGTTTTGAAGCCGGGGAAGTAGCGATCGATGAGAACGAATGGAATCTTCTGCTCCGCGAGTTGCTTGAATTTTTCTGGGGATGAATTGCAGGATGCAATGATCAAACCATCCAGACGATGCGCGAGAAGCTGCTCGATCGCCGCCTCCTCGGTGACTGGATTCTCCAAAGACGATGAGATCATGACGGCGTATCCGCCCTGCTGCATGGTCGAGGAAAGACCATCCAGGACTTCTGCGAAGAATGGATGAAGAAGCGTGGGCACAATGATGCCCACCTGGGAACTTTGTCCTGTAACAAGGCTGCGCGCCGTGAGATTTGGCCTGTAGCCCAGCTCCGCCGCCTTGGCCTGCACGCGTTTGCGCGTTTTTGCCGCAACGCCAGGCTGATCGCGCATGACCTTTGACACGGTCATGACCGAGACACCCAAAGCCTTCGCAATGACCTTCAACGTTGCTGTCGACATGTTCGACCTGCGCGCCCTCAGAGTTGCGAATTAACGGATTCAGTGTGGGGGGAAGAATCCGGCGGCAATTTAATCGCGAAATTGGCCCCGAATACGTAGAGCAGATTACCACAGTATGCATTTGACGAAGCACCATTTAAAGAGCAAAAAAGATATTCGAATTCCATTCAGTACACTATTGCTCGATTGATTCAATTTGAGTAGTATGAGCCGTGCTGGACGTTTCCCCTGAGGATTTATTGCGAAATAGGGCGAAGAGGAGATCCCATGCCGACACTTCCCATCTCACGCAGAGAGTTCCTTTCGACGACCGCTGCTGCATCCGCATTGCCCATCATTGCCGGCGCTGGGCACCTTGCTTTCGCAGCAACTCCGCCCGCCCGCTTCACCGTGCCCAACTCTTCTCGCACGAAGATCAACTTCAATCTGAACTGGCGATTTATCCGCGAGGATGTGGCCGGAGCGGAAGCTCCCGATTTCGACGATTCGCATTGGACAATCGTCAGCACTCCGCACAGCTTCAACGATGTCGACTCGTTCCGAAAGATCATCTCTCACAGCGGCGGCGACCTGGGAACCTACAAGGGGCTCTCGTGGTATCGCAAACACTTCACGCTTCCGGCCAGCTTCTCCGGCCGCAAAATCTTTCTCGAATTCGAAGGCATGCGCCAAGCGGGCGACATTTTCCTGAATGGGAAAGCGATCGGCTTGTATGAAAACGGAATTACCGCCTACGGTATCGACATCACATATGCGGTGCGCTTCGGGTCCGAGGAAAACGTGCTGGCAGTGAGGGTGGACAACCGCACCGACTACAAGGAACGCGCCACCGGAACTCCTTTTGAATGGAACGCGAACGATTTCAACCCCGACCACGGCGGCATCAACCGGCATGTGTGGCTGCACGTCACCGGCAAGATTCACCAAACCCTCCCGCTCTATTACGGTCTGGAAAGCAGCGGCATTTACGTGCATGCCGCCAACTTCGACATCCCGATGAAAACGGCCGACATCACCGTCGACTCCGAGATCCGCAACGATTCGGGCGAGCGCGCCGCTGTGAGCCTCTCAGTGGCGATCGTCGACCACCGCGGGCAGATCCGCGCACTGTTCGACAACCATCCCGTCGGCATCGCGGACGGTGAGAAGACAGTGCTGACCGCGACAGGCGCACTCAGGAATGCGCGCTTATGGAGCACCGAGGATCCTTGCCTCTACAACGTGTACACCGTCCTCAAGGTTGGCGGGAAGGTTGTCGACGTCGAGAAGACGGTCACCGGATTTCGCAAAACTGAATTCAGGGGAGGCGCCGGGACGGGCGGTGTCTATCTCAACGACAAGTTTGTTTACCTGAAAGGCTTCGCGCAGCGCTCCAGCAATGAGTGGGCGGCCCTTGGCGGCGCCGCTCCGGACTGGCTGCACGACTATACCACCAAACTTATGCGCGATTGCCACGGCAATTACATGCGATGGATGCACATCTCGCCGCAGAAAGTGGACGCGGACGCGATGGCCCGTTACGGCATCATCCAGGTTTGCCCGGCGGGCGACAAGGAGCGCGAGGTCACGGGACGTCAGTGGGAACAGCGCCTCGAAGTCATGCGCGATTCGATCATCTACTTCCGCAACAACCCCAGCATTCTCTTCTGGGAGTCAGGCAACACGATTGTTACGCCGGAAGAGATGGAACAAATGGTCGCGCTGCGCAAGCAGTGGGATCCGCATGGCGGGCGCGTGATGGGCTATCGCGACAACGACGATCTTGCCGCCAATGCTGCGCTCACGCCCATCGCGGAGTATTACGGAGTGATGATCGGCCAGGATCCAAAGACGGACTCCCTGGCTGGACCCAATGATATGTTTCGCGGATACACCGCCTACCGTCGCGATCGCGCGCCGCTGCTGGAAGCCGAGGATTTCCGTGAGGAAGGTGCGCGGCGATTCTGGGATGACGACTCGCCACCTTACTACAAGGCGAAGAAGGGACCGAACGACACGTGGAGAAATCGGTCACGGTATCTCTTCACTTCGGAGAGCTTCACGCTGGCCGGCATCGAACGGTATTGGGCGTACTGGCAGAACCGCATCTCCAATCCCGATCCCGCGCATTCGAAGTGGTCCGGCTACGCCTCGATTTATTTCTCCGATTCCGATGCGGACGGCCGCCAGGATTCGAGTGAAGTTTGCCGCGTGAGCGGCAAAGTGGATGCAGTGCGTCTCCCCAAGGAGATTTACTTCGCTCATCGCGTGATGCAGAACGACAAACCGGACCTGCATATTCTTGGGCATTGGAGTTATCCGCCGGAGCAGCCCGCGAGTCCGGAAGAACCCGCCGTGCCGGGTCGGCCTCCTGCGCCTGGCCGTCCGCCCATGCCTGACTTGCCGGCGATCCCGGCCCAGCCCGCGCACAAGACAGTGAAAACCGTCTACGTTGTCGCGAACACTGACTCTGTGGAGCTATTCCTCAACGGCAAGTCGCTGGGTATCAACTCGAAGCCGGAAAACGGCTTCGTCTTTGCATTTCCCGATGTTGCGTTTGTGCCTGGAAACCTGAGAGCCCTGGGCATTGACGCAGGCATGGTGGTGTTCGGGCAGGAACTGACGACGGCTGGCCCTCCCGTAGCGATCCGGCTCACTTCGACGGTCGGCCCGCAAGGGTTACAGGCCGATGGGCAGGACGCGGCATTCATCGATTTTGAAGTCGTCGACGCGAAGGGCCAACGCTGCCCGACCGATGACGCAAGAGTCGACTTCACAATCTCAGGGCCCGGCATTTGGCGCGGTGGCTATAACAGCGGCAAGATCGATTCGACAAACAGCCTGTATCTGAATACAGAGTGCGGTATCAACCGCGTATTTGTGCGCTCGACCCTGCAAGCCGGGACGATTATCATCACCGCCAGCCGACGCGGCCTTAAATCGGCGAAGGTTCAACTCATAGCCCGGCCAGTGAATCTGACGGATGGCTTATCGACATTGGTCCCACAACTTCTGACGGGCCCGGCCGAAGGATGATCGCGGAGAACAACTAGCCGCAAATCCGCACGGACGATGGCGATTCCAAGGCCGTCATCAATTCGTCATTCTCCCTGCTCTCCATCGCTTTTTGGAACCACGACTCGCGATCGGTCAATAGTGTGTATGGTTGGCAATCGTCCGCCGATATTCCGCATCCCGCTTGACCTGGTGAGGCACAACGTTGGCGTTGCCATACACGCGCAGAGTGCCGCCGTCGAGAGTAATCACCTGCTCCGCGCCCGTGTGGTCGAAGTCGAACATGTGATAGACCTCGCCTTTGAAAAAGAGTGTGGCGTTGCCGTCGGGCTCAAGCTTGAAGCGGTACCAGAAGTACGTGCGTTTGCCGTTGCCGTACCAGTCGCCACGCACGAAATTGGGATTGCCGTTCAACGGATGGGTGGGCCACGTTTCCAGCAGCTTGCCCCGATTGTCGAACCAGTAAAGTTGTGCACCCAGTCCGCCGCCAACGCCGATTTCACCGGGAGGCACAGCCATTCTCATCGGTCCTTGTCCCGGCATGGCTCCAGGTGGTCTCGTCATCGGTATGTAGGTTCGGCCGTTGGTGATGACTTGCGGTGTGGAAGAGTCGCCGAGAATGTAGCCTGCGGTAATCTGCTGCGAGTGATCAGAGAGATTTTGCCACAGGATCGAGCCGGTCTGCGCGTTATATGCCAAGGTGCCCACGTCGCTCTGACTCGTCAACAGTTCCGGCTTGCCATCGCCATTGATATCGAAGAACTCCATCGCGTCCATGTGGTCATTGTTCTTCTCAAAATACTTGGCGTTATTCCAAACCTCCTTTCCATTCGCATCCAGGCAGAGGTGGCTGATGAGGACTTCATCGATCCCATCGCCGTTCACATCGTAGGGATAAATGTAGTGGCCGAAATAGTCCTTGTCGCGATGCTCGCTGTGTTGCCACAACTGATTCAGATCCTTGTCGTATGCAGTGAGGCTGATTAGGCCGCCGGTATCACTAAGCACCAGCAGCGTGTCGGGCCCATCGGAGTCTTTGTGAAACTTGGCGACCGCCATTCGGTAGTTGTTATACACATGAGGCATCGGCGGCGCGGGCCACAGAACTTTCTTGAGTATCTCGCCGGTACGGCCATCGCAAAGCACCAGCCACTCCTTTCCGTCGATCATGCGCCAGTGCGCCAGTTGGTCGCGCCCGGTGTGATGAAAATCCCAAAGAATGCCGGGAGCCTCAAATTCCCCGCGCAGCCGCGCATCCTGAGCCGGCGCCTTCCAACGCCACAACTCGTGCCCGTCATTCGCATACATGATGGCGGAGTAATCGTTGGTGATATCGAGGATGGCGAACTTGCCGCTGCCGTCCACATCACCGAACTTCACAATGTTCGACGGTTCGATGTGGTACTCATGCAGCAGCTTCACCTCCGGCGGAAGCTCCAGATCCTTCAAATCGTCTTCCTTGAAGTCCGCGTTCTTCGTCAGCACAAGGACATTCAACGACGGTCTCGGCACAATAGACGTAAGGCGGATTTCCGCGGTTCCGGGCCTGAACGCGAAGTCGCCGCCGCGCTGCCAGGCGAGAGCGCCATGACCGTAGGCGCCTGCATCCTCTTTTCCGTCGATCGTGACGCGGAACGAGCTCGATGCCGTACCGATGCTGTGCACGAAAAGGTGGTAGACGCCGGCTTCCTTTACGGGCACCTTCGCTGTCACGTCGCCGGCCACACTCATGTTGATCGTGTCGTTGTTGAAGAACCACTCCCCTGCGGGAAAGCGTCCATCGTTGCTATCGCCCGCTGGAATCGTGGCAAAGAAATCGGATGCAGGAACGATGATCGTACCAGGGAGCTGGTGAGCGGCATCATGATGATGCGGAGTCAGCGCAGGCTGCTGCCTGGAGACAGCGTTGCTCGATTGCTTCGTCTCGCGCGCAAGCTCGAACTCCGGCGCAATCTCCACCGGAATGTCCTTGATCGAATCCAGCGCCTTCGTCAGCGAGTCCGGCATCACATCGTATTTGGCGAACCAGGCCTCCACGCCTGCGCGGTCACCCTTGGCTTCGAATGTGAGCAGCTTTTCAGCCAGGATTGCCATAGCGCCCGGCATCGCTGCGTAGTCGGCTGCGTAACGGCCGTCTGCATCTTGCCGGATAGCGCCTTGCTCCAGCAGATAATTGAACTCCATTAATTCAGCCCGGCCATGAGCTTCGCCTGTGCCGATTCGCAGCGTGCGAAAGATGCCGCCCAAATACGAGCCATAAATCTTGGCCAGCATGCTCTCAGGAAGAATCTTTCGATCGACCAGCCACTTGGCAAGGAAGATGCCCGTGACGTCGGCCTTGGCCTCCTCGAGTTCGCCATATGCCCCGCCGATGGCAACGTTGATGTCCACCTGCTCGCCTTCAATGTGTGCGTATGCCGGCCCAAGTCCGTGCGAGATCTCATGCAGAATTGCAAAGGTCAGATACCCGTCCGCAGTAACATCGTTGGCCTGCGCCGGAGTCAGCATCCTGGCTGCGATGGGTAGGATCACCTCTTTCACGCGTGCATCCATGAAGTTCCTGAAGAAGATCTTCTTCGTTCCCTTCTCCGCATGAATGCGTGCATCGTTGGGCAGATTGTCGGCTACGGCCTGGTAGCCGTACCGCAAGTCGCCCACACGAAGCGGCGAATCGGCCACTTCCATCGGCGTGGCGTGGCCCTGCTTCGATGGTTTGTCCGCGTCAGGCAAAGGCAGCGCTTGCTGCATAGCGGCTTCGTTCGCTTGATAAATGTCCAGCCTGCGGCTTTGCTCCAGGTCGCGAATCAAAATGGCTCCGCCATACGAGGTCTTCACGCCGAGCAGGTTGTCCAGATAGGTCTCATACGGTGCGAAGATCAGATCGATCTTCGGATTCTTGAGATCGAGCCACGCAATGTCGCTGGCATAGTAGTCGTCAGAGAGCAGCGCATCGGCGCGCAGGCGGAGGAATTTGGCGAAAGCCGGATCGGGCGAAAGTTCCGCCGCGGCGCGCAGATCCGCCGCCATGGGCCGGAGCCATTCTGCATAGGCCTCGTGGTACGGGACCGCCGTCAAATGGTCCGGTGTGCCGCGCACAACAGTGTGTTCATCGAAGAGCGCTTCCTTCATCTCGGGATGCGCTGTGGTAAAGCGATCGATCTGCTCCCGGCTCAGTCCATACGGATACAACTCGTGGCCGGGAGGCATAGGCTCTTCGCCCAGGAATGGGAAGTTGTCATCCAGGAGATCCCACCGGTTGCCCATCACGCCGAAGAGTTTGGCAAGCACCGGGCTTTGTGTCACGCGATACATTGCCCATCCACCCAGATCGCTCTGTTGCCAGTACAACTCGTCCATCAGCCGGCAGGCATCGGCAAGCTTCGCGACCATCTGCCGCTCGCGCGTGCTGAGCCTTGCACGCTCGTAAGGGATAACAACCCTCCTCCAGCGAGCGGCGCGGTCCGCTTCGTTGTGCGCTGGGCGTCCGCCGGCATTGCGTCGCGCGGGAACCTGACCTGAAAACTGCGCAGGCAGCGCAATGCAAAGAAGGAACCCAAGCGAAACTGCGCGAAAACTGAACGCGAATTCGCAGGCCAGATCGAAAAGTCTTTTGCTTGAACTCAACAGAACCACCTCTTTCTTCGCGCGAGAGCAAACCTCGTCGCGAAGGATTTACTTGCCGGATTTGTCCGTGTCCGCCGCGATGATTCGGGATCGCGGCTGCGCTGCCAGGCTCTCTTCGTCCGCGGTGTAGCACGGTTTCACCGTGCACGGACGCTCATTTGTCTTGGTCGTTCCCAGGTAATTATGGTTGAAGTCCGCATCTGCCGGTACAAGGTAGAAAGTTACGGTCTGCCCGTAATGGGATTCGTCGGTCGTCGGTAAAATGCGCGCGGGGTCGATGCCATTCCAGCGCACCAGGTACCCCTTGGTGTTCAGCGATCTGTAGGCAGCCAGGTCCTCAAGACGGATGTCGCTGCCTGTTGTATCTTCCGTCTCCCGCATCTTTCCGTTCTCGCTCGCTTCATGATCTTTTGCGGGATCCTTCATGCCCACCAGCACCAGTTTCACATTCGCATCGGCTGCCATTCGTTTCACAGCAAGTGCCAGGCAAGGGAGGGCGCTATCCTCCACGCGAGCCGGACGCTGTTGATCCCGATCGAACTGGATCGCGCAAAGCCTCTCGACTCCGGCGGGCAGCAGCGCCGCGCGCGCCTTTGCACTGGAAGACGAGCTGCACAAAGCGCAAAGAAGAGCGCCCTCGAAGATTCGAAATGGCAGACTGCGCGCTATTACGTTCATCTTCGCTCCTCTCCTCCGCCGAGCTACAGCAGGCCGATCGCGCGTCCCGCTATTCCCACTCCAAGCCACAGCAGCAGGGATACCACCGCTGCAATGCGGGACCAAAGTGCTGGCTTTCCACTCTGCGCGCGCACAAGCGCCTGACGATGCAGCGTGAAATGAAAGACGACCGCTGCGGCAAGCAACGCCATCTTGCACCGGAAAGCCGGGCTGTAATAGCACTTCCCTGCCTCCTCTGAAAGCAGCGCAATCCCCGACAGCACCATGACGGTAAGGCTGCCCAGGAGCAGACGGTTCAAACTGCGGCTAATCGTGATGGCCAAATCGCCCTTCAGAATCACGCCGAGAAGACGGAGGTCGACAATCAGCACCGATCCTCCCAAAAGCGCGAGACCGAGCAGATGCACCATCTCCACCACGGCAAAGCCCCATTGCGAAGTCTGCATCGCATGGCCCAACGGCGAGCGAGCAAGCGCGATGAACCAGCCGTGCAAACTCATGCGCAGACCGAATCCTTTCCCGATCAGAAGTAAGCAATGGCGCGGCCCGCAATTATCACGCCGCCCCAAAGCATAAGCGATGCGATCGCGGTGACGCGAGCCCGCCAGGGAGATATGTGCTGCTGCTCCCACTCCTGGGCGCGACGGTAGATGGTGGCGTGAAAAACAAGCGCATTGAATCCAGCAAGCACGAGCAGAACTAGTTTCGTCCGGAAACTTGGATTGACGTACATTTTTGCCGCTTCTGCCCAGAAGAGCAGGAAGCCGCTCGTCACGCTGACAGCGAATCCGGACCATGATAGTGGCAACACGCTCCGTGCCAGGCTGCTTACAGAAACGGACCGCAAAATAAGCCCAAGCATGCGAAGGTCGAGGACCGCGATGGTACCAACCAGCAGCGTGATACTCAGCACATGAACCGACTCGATAACGGAAAAAGCGTTGTTCGATTCGCGCAGCATGGTGCCAAAGCTGGACTGATAAAGCATCTCGCAAAAATGTTGAAGAAACGGCATGAGCGAAAATCTCCGTTGCAACAAAACAGGCGCTCCCGCAATCCGCGGCGCCCCGACGCCGGAATTGCCTTACTTGTTCGCACCGGTGGCAGGAAGATTTCCCTGGTCGGTTCCGTCGTCGCCCGGGCCTCCATCGCCTGGACTACCGCCATAGAGCCTTCGTCCATCCGGCAGCGTAACGCGGCGGCCATTGGCCGTATTCGAACCGTTCTTGGCGCGATACCCCTCGACGACAACGGTGTCGCCGACATTCAAATCGCCTTTTTGCCAGGCCCGGCGGCTGAGTGCTCCCGGACTCGGCCCTTCAATCGCCCAGTTTGTTGTCTTTCCGCTTGCATCCGCAACATCGATGTAGAAATAGGTATGGGGATTGCTCCATTCGATTCGCGTTACCTTGCCCATCAGGCGCACAGGCTTGTTGATGTCGAACTCCGCAGCAAACGAGTGATGAGCGTGCGCCGGAATGGCAATTCCTGAAACCGCGAGAGCAAGTGCGAGTGCTAGTCTGGCTTTCATCGAGCGTTCTTCCTTTCACCATCTTCCCGTTTCAGAACTCTTTCCGATCAGTGCTGGCCGGTAACTCCCCACTTTGCAAATTGACTGGCGATATCATTCTGAATTGCTTTCGCCGCGTCCAAATCCGTCATGGCCCCGGCCGCGTCGCCCGATCTCTGTTTCGCCAGGCCGCGTCCATAGAGCGAAGTCGCCATGACGGGATTCATCGCAAGAACGGCGCTGTAATCGGCAATCGCCCCTTCTGCATCGTTCATCTTCAAATGCACCAGGCCGCGACTGTTGAACGTCGCCGCATCGTTGGGGCGCAACGTCAACGACTCGTTGCAATCCTCCAGGGCGAGTGAGAGCCTTCCAACAAGCGCACGAGAAAAACAGCGGTTGCCGTAGGCCTCGGCATCATCCGGTTTCAGGCGGATCGCCTGATCGAAATCTGCGATGGCCCGCTCCTCCTTGCCTGCGTCATGGTAGGCGATGCCCCGCGCGTCGTACGCTTCGATCAGATCCGGTCTGATGCGAAGCGCCTGGTCGAGGTCCGCGATGGCCTCGTCCAACTTCCCTTTCGCCATGTATCGGATGCCGCGGTTGCAAAAGGTCCCGGCATCTCCGGGATTCAGCCGTAGCGCCTGCGTGTAATCCGCAATTGCCTTGTCGTTCTGATGCTCGTCGCTGTATGCGTTGCCGCTGTTGCTATAAGCTTCGGCATCATCCGGCTTGAGTTCGATGGCCTTGTCGAAATCCGCAATGGCCCGTTCGTATTCGCCAACGGAGTCGTATGCGCTGCCGCGGTTGTTCAATGCGCCTGTGTTCTCCGGTTTCAGTTGAATGGCGCGATCGAAGTCCGCGATGGCTTTGTCGAAGTGGCCCATGACGGCGTAGGCCACACCGCGATAGTTGTAAGCGTCGCTGTCATCGGGCTTCAGTTGGATAGCGCGGTCATAATCGGCCATGGCCTGATCGAATTCGCCTTTCGCTGCATACGCATTCGCGCGATTGCTGAAGGCGCCCGCGTAATCGGGCTCGAGCTGAATCGCCCGATTGAAGTCGGTGATGGCCTGGTCCTGCTTGCCCTTCATGGCGAACGCGATGCCGCGGCTGTTGAAAGCTACCGCCTGGTTCTCGTTGTCCTCTTTGCCGGACTCAACCAGCGCCGTGCAGGCGGCAATGCTCGCGTCCGGATCGGAGCCTTCGCAGCGAGCCCAGTTGTCTGCGGGGTTTTGCGCCGCAGCAGCGCTGGAAAACAGCAGTACGACACACCAAACTGCTGCCGGCGCGGCATTGCCAGCCAGGCAAACTGATCGGGCATCGAAAAGCCGTTTCACGCTAAAGAACCTGCAACGATCATTCGCAAGCCTGCCGGGGAAGATTTCAGTGCGCAATCGATAAAGAGGGAAAGATGAGTCCAAATACGATCTGGATTTTACTTCATAATTCATTCAACATACAATTTCTCATCTGAATACTTGCCTTTGAAATACGAGGTTCTTCATGCGTTTGAAACTTTCCTCCCTATTGCTCATCGCGCCCTTGAGCCTATTTGCGCAACTGCCGTGGCAGCAGATTACCGTTCCTACGACCCGTGACGTTGCGGCGAATTTTCTCACGCCTACGCGAGAGTACGGCGCAATTCATTGGGCCATCTGGGGTGGTCCGCTCACCCGGGAGCGCATCACCAGCGAGTTCGACGCCCTCTCGAAGGAGGGCATGTACGTCGTGAACTTCGGACCCGCGCGAGGCATGACACCGAAGTATCTTTCATCGGAACATCTGGCTCTAACGAAGTTTGCCGTGGAAGAAGCGAAGAAGCGCGGCATGAAGGTCTGGCTGGCCGATGAGGGCAGCTACCCCAGCGGCTTTGCCGGAGGAAAAATCAGTGAAGAGTATCCGCAACTCACGATGCAGGGCATTGTTGCGGATGTGCGCCTGAGCATCGCGCCGGGACAGACGATTGCCATGCCTGTGCCAGCAGATACTCTGGCCGCGATGGCTGTGAATATGCCCGCGCCGCCCAGAATGGCGCCACCGGCGACGGGGCAGGCAATGGGAGTGAGCCCTACTCCGGGCGGCCCTGTCGGACCGCCGGAGGGAACGGCCGAGACTCTGCCCATCATGGATGGTCAGATCAAATGGACTGCGCCGCCGGATGGACACTGGGAGATCGAATTCATCCGCCACGTATTTCGCAGCTCGCCTACGCGCTATATCAATCGCGCCGACGGCACCTACTCGAAAGACAGTTTGTACTCATTGATCGACTATCTGAATCCGGAAGCGACAAAAGCGTTTCTGAAGACCACGCACGACGTCTACAAGCGCCTCTTTGGCGACGAATTCGGAGCCACGGTGCTCGGCTTCTTCGGCGACGAGCCGGACTATACCGGCTTCATGCCGTGGACACCGGCCTTGCTCGACCAGTTTCGCCAAAAGAAAGGTTATGATCTGCAGCCGTATCTGCCGCTTCTCTTCGCTCCGAAAATGACTGCCCAAGCGTGGCAGGTGAAGGCGGATTACTGGGATGTTTGGAGCGGCATCTTCAGTAACAGCTTCTTCGGCGTGCAAGCCGAGTGGTGCGCGCAAAATCACTTGGAATACCTGGTCCATCTGAATCATGAAGAATTGATGCTGAATCTTTCCCGCGGCGAGGACCTGATCCGCAACGAAGGAGATTTCTTCCGCGATCAGCGCCATGTCGAAGTTCCCGGCGTGGACAATCTCAACCAGCTTGTCCCGGCTATGGTGAACGCGGATGATCCGACCTATTCAGTCAACAATAACTTTCCCAAGCTGGCTTCCTCCGCCGCTCATTTGTTCGGGCGGCCGCGCGCGTGGGCCGAGGAAGGCGGCGCGCAGGGGATCGACGGCAAGTTCCAGCTCGACTATCAATTAGTCGAAGGTCTCACCGCGTTGCAGTTGCAAGGCGCTCTGGGACGAAGCGGGATGACGGGAGCTACAGGCCCGATTCCCATTTCGCCGCAGTTTACTTTGCTTGCGTGGTACACCAATCGCGCCGGCTATCTGATGTCGATCGGCCGGCCCGCTGCGCAAATTGCCTTGTACCATCCGGCGAACAGCATGTGGCTCGGTGATGAAGATGCGGATCGCAGCACCACAAGATTGTCGAAGGAGTTGCTGGAGCATCAGATTGACTTTGACTACTTCGATGAGCAGTCGCTCAGCTCGGTGGCAACCCTGGAGACAGATGGCTTCAGGAATTTGAGTGGCCAGCTGTATCGCGCTGTGATCGTTCCCTCCTCGGTTGTTATCACGCGAGCTTCTCTCGACCGCTTGCGGACCTTCGCGAGCACAGGCGGAAAAGTGATTTTTGTTGGGAACATGCCGACCATGGTCGTTGACCGGACCTTCCTTCATCCGGAACCCGCTCCCGATTTGAGTTTCGCAATGCACGAGCCGATGGACGATCTGACACTCCCAGTGATCGCGAATTTGCCCAAGTCGGATTTTCACCTTGACCAGCCGTGTCCGCTGATCAAATACACCCATCGCACATGGGCCGATGCTGATCTTTACTTCATCTTCAACGAAAGCAACGTGGAGCAAACGCGGACCGCGACGGTTGCCGGTCATGGCCATGCACAGGTCTGGGACTTGGCGACAGGCCAGATCCATCCCATGCTTGATGCGACAGCGCAGGGAGACACTTTGCAATTGCCGCTCGTGCTTGAGCCCTACGAAGCAAGAGTCATAGTGATTGGCCCACTTCCACCCGGCGTCTCTGCACCGGAGCCGGTTCTCTCGTCGCGACAGTTGATTCAAGACCTCGATGGCGACTGGTCACTCAGCATCAATGGACAAAGTTTCACCGGTCCGCTGAAGTCGTGGCAGGATCTGGGAGTCAAGGATCTATCGAGCGCAGGAACGTACACGAAGCAGTTTGTCTTGAGCGCAAAGCCCGCCGGCAAGCGCCGCATCTGGCTCGAATGTGCGGATGTCCGCGACTATGCCGATGTGCGGTTGAACGGTGTCGAACTTCGGGCACGCGGCTGGCAGCCGTACCGCTGGGACCTGACGCACGCATTGAAGCGCGGACAGAATGAGATCGAGATCGAAGTCAGAGCCGCGCCGGCCGGTAGAGGACCAGCACCTGTGCCGGCGAACCCCGTTTCAGCCACGCGTCCTCAGACGGCCGTGGATGGTGCTGGGCGGCCAACACCTCCAGCACCAACGGCTGGCCTGCTCGGACCCGTGAGAATCGTGTCTTCGGAATAGTGGCTGCCTGCAAAGCTTCGCGCATCCCGCGTCAGACAATTCAACTCAGATGCTCGGGACCAGGCGAGATCGAATGAATGACCCGGCCCCGATCCCGTCTCAAGGAATGTTTCTCGTATCGACCCACCAATCCGGGTCTTTGCAAAGTGCGCAGTCCGGGCCGGCAAACATCCCCACAGCCTGTCCGTCGCCCTTCAGTTGCCAGTCGAGCCACGCCAAGACTGCGCTGGACCAGCGAAGATCGGGCATCGGATAAGCGCCGGTGTGGCCGACCGTATTGAGACTGGCTTTGAGCACAGGCGAGGCAGAGTTGAGCGCCTTATAGCACTGCTCTGCGCCGCTAAACCCCGAGTCCGCCGGACCGCCTGTAAAAATTGCCGCGGGAATGGCCAGCTTTTCCGCAGTCCAGCCGTCCTCCGCGCCGCCGACCATTCCCGGCGCGGCCTGGGTTGGGAAGCTGCTGTTAAGCGCGACCACGGTAGTGATACGCGGGTCTTTGGCTGCGCGAAATGCCTGCGGACCGCCGCATGACTGCCCGATGGTTGCGACCTTCGATGTGTCCACTCTGCCATACAGCGCGCTGTCTTTGCGGCTGTTTTCCGCGATGGCCCAGTCCAGGCCTTTGATCAGGACTGCAGGATCGCTGATGATGAGCGGATTTCCATTCGCGTCCTTCTCATTCGCCACCGCGGCGATGCTGCCGCGAATAACAAGAAAGGGAATATCGCTTCGGCCGATTGCGATGACGAGATATCCGTGCGATGCCAGTTCCCCGAGAAATCGCGTGAACTCAACCGATGTGTTCCTACATCCGCCATTGGCCCATAGCAAGACCGGAAGCTTGGGAGTTTTCGAGAGATCCGCGGGCCTGTAAACAGTATGTGTTGGCAGCGAGGCCGGCTCCTCCCGGACAGCGAGATACGGGCCTGAGCCGGCGTAGGGATGGAGAGCCCAGTCGGCAAAACGCAGCGCCTGTTCTCTTGAGCCATCCGTCGGCTGCACAGGAAGCGTGACGCTGATTCGGCCGGAGCGCCGATCCACAGTGATTTGCGAGCCCGGCGGAGCTGTCCAGGTATTGCTTCGATCCGGGACGGCGGCAGCGGCCTGAGGCGCCGGTGAGTTGGCGGAAGGCTTGGTCGCTGCCTGCTGCCCGCCTGCCGCAGCGGACGCCATCAGCATGGCTGCGGTAATCAGGGAGCGAGGCGCGGGGCTGAGAGCTTGAAAAGAAAGTTTCGCCGCAGAAAGATCGAACATGCAAGCCTCTCCTTTGTCAGAGCGATATACAGCGATCTTGCTGAATCGAGAAATTCGCTTGGAGCCCAGTGACTCAAGTCGGGCTCGGCTGATCGTCCGCGCGCTTGATCCACTTATAGACGCGCGCCGAATTCTTCCAGAAATATTTCTCTGCCACTTCTCTCCGCTTGGTGGAGAAGAAGCGCCTCACGAGCTTGACCTCCTCCGGGATGGTGGCGACACCGTAGCTGTTCGGATAATCGGTTCCGAAGATTACGCGATCTTCGCCGAAGGCATCGAAGAGATACTCGAGCCTGGCGCGCAGAAGTTCATAGTCCTTTACGATGACGCCGTCAGTCATGCGCGGGTGATACACCTCCGTAAGCTTGACGAAGATGTTGGGCCGCGCCGCCATCTCCTTCACCACACCTTCGTAGTCCTGTTGATTGTCGGGCGTCGCATCGAAGGAGGGCAGATGGTCCATGATGATGCGAAGGTCGGGGATGGCATCGGCCAGCAATACATTAGCCTGCATCAAGTTCATGCTTGGATTGGCGGTATCCAGCGCAAGGTCAGCCTGAGCCAGCAGCTTCAGATTAGCCACCTGGTCGGCCTTCAGTGCGACCTTGCCATTGTCCGCGCTGTAGAAGCGGCTGGATCGGATCGCCCGATACAGCGGGTCCTTGTGAAAACGCGCCACGTATTGGCCGAAATCCGGCCGGCCCGGATCCAGATTTCCTGAGACGCCAACCATGATCGGGTTGTCCCTGCACTGTTCGAGATACCAGAGGTTTTCGTCGATCCAGCCGCTCGATTCGACCACAATCGCGCCCACGATGCCGGCCGGTTTTGCCAAAGAACTATACATCGACGGGAGCGATGTCTTTGAAATCGCTCGATAGGCCGGCGATCCCATGTAGCCCGCACCCAATGAACGCGTACCGTCAAACAGATGAATGTGCGCATCGACGATTGGAATGTTGTCGATGCTCGCTGATTGAGCGTGCGCGCCGTCCCATGACGCAACAGCGGCTGTTACTGCGGCGCCCGCCAGAAACTCCCGGCGGCTCAAGCCTTCGCGCATGCTATCGGGCTTCCGAAATGCTGACATAGCAAACCCCCAAACGCTTCGGGCAATCATAAAGCACATGCCCGGCGCGATCTTCAACCACCCTGCCGCACGGATCCTGTTGGAGCGAATCCTGGCAGCAGGCTGCTGATTTCTTTCGGCTCACGGTTTTCCTGTTTTCATGCCGGTTACAAATCGTTGCGATGAATCTATAATTCGAGGTCATGTTTACTCGCGCAGGCTCTATGGACATGAAATGCAAGTGAGATCGGACGGCCGGCAAAGGAGTCTTCCGCCCATACGCTACCTCTTGGTGCTGTGGTTGTTTGTATTGAGCGCGGTGGCGTACCTCGATCGAACGAATATCTCCATCGCCGGCGTTCAAATCAGCCGCGAGTTTGCGATTGACAATACGCACCTGGGTTGGATCTTCAGCGCCTTCCTGATTGGCTACGCCGCATTTCAAATTCCCGCGGGACTGCTTGCACGGCGGCTCGGCCCTCGTCGCGTCTTGAGTTTCGGCATTGCGTGGTGCAGTGTCTTCGCAGCTTTGACTGCGCTTGTTCCGCCAACCGTGCGCGGCGCGGTGTTTCTTTTGGCGCTGGTGCGCTTTGGTCTCGGCTGCGGCGAGGCCGCCATGTACCCGGCTGCCAGTCAATTCGTCAAACGCTGGTTTCCCATAGAGGAACGTGGCAAGGCAAACGGACTGATCTTCGCCGGCGTTGGCATCGGCGCGGGTCTCACACCGCCGCTGGCCACTGCAATTATCCTGCGCTACGGATGGCGCGCCGCTTTCTGGTTCAGCGCTGCGATCGACGCGATTGCGAGTCTGGTGTGGTACCTTGCCGCCCGCGATACTCCTCGAGAACACCCTCTGGTAGGGGAAGCGGAGAAAGCTCTCATCGGTGGACAACAGAATCAGCCGAGCCCCGCCGCCATACCCGTTGACGCCGCACGCGTCAGCAAACCTCGGGTTCTCTGGGCGAAGATTTTCAAGAGCAAAGAGGTTATCGCCCTCACATCGAGCTACTTTGCTTATGGCTATGTTGCCTGGATATTCTTTGCGTGGTTTTACATTTATATGGGGCAGGTGCGAGGCCTCAACCTGAAGGCCAGCGCGGCCTTTTCCATGTTGCCCTTCATCGCAATGACCATCGGCAGCCTCGGCGGAGGCGTTGTGAGCGATTTCATCGCGGCCCGCTTCGGCCTGCGCACAGGGCGCTGCCTGTTGCCCGTACTTTCCTTTGCATGCACGGCCGTTCTCCTGGTGGTTGGATCGCGAGTTCATAGCGCTGTTGCCGGAGGACTGATTCTCGCCTGTGGCGCCGGTGTCTTGTACATCGCGCAGAGCGCCTTCTTTGCGGTCACGGCCGATATCGCCGGAGAAAATGTCGGCGTGGTCTCCGCCATCGTGAACATGGGCGGGCAGGCGGGCGGAGCTTGCACGGCTTCGCTCACTCCTCTGATCGCGGCCCACTTGGGGTGGGAGATGTCCTTCGTGACCGCGGCTTCCATCGCACTGCTCGGAGGCACGGCATGGCTGGTCATCAACCCGCTGAAAGCCTGGCACGAATAAAGCTCCGGCCCGAAAAGGTCTTGATCTGCAATCAATTGAATTCCTCCACCCACTGGATCGGAGATAAGAGGACCACGCATCTGAGCTGCCGGCGCAAGATCCATATCGGTCATGCCGCCTGCGAACGAACCACCTGTTCGATCACCCAGTCCACCCACGCGCCCTGCTCTGCGGGGCAGGCCACGCGGCCTAGCCCATTCGCCAGAATGGCATCCACAAAGTCTTCCACCACGGGATAGTGGAGGTTCGAGTGGGGCGGCAAACTCTCCACGCGGCTCTCTTCACGCGTGGTTACGCGCAGTTCCGGACTGTTGAGCGGATCGAGATTGATCTCGCCCTCCTCGCCGATGATGCGGAACTGGTCTCGCGCCACGCGCGAATTCCAGCGCACGTCGATGACCGCATGCACGCCGCCTGGCAGTCCCATCAAGACCGTCGCGGAATCCTCGACGCCCATGCGATGCACGGCGTTCGATCGCAGTCCGCAGGCGTGCTCCACTTTGCCGAAGAGGAAGTTCATGGCGTCGATGCGATGCGAGGCGATGTCGTAGAGCGGGCCGCCTCCGGCCAACGCCGGATCACTCAACCATTCGCGGCCTTGGATTTCGAGCCAGCTGTGGCAGTTGGCCTCGGCCAGCAGCGGCCTGCCGATGGCGCCCTCGGCGATGAGCAGCTTCGCACGAATGAGCTTGGGATAAAGCCGTCGATAGTAAGAAACGCCGAACGTGCGCCCCGACGCGCGGCCCGCGGCCACCATCTGCTCCGCCTGCGCATAGTTGATCGCCAAAGGCTTCTCGCACAACACGTGCTTGCCCGCGCGCAAGGCCGTGATGGCGGCGATGGCATGGAGCGCCACGGGAAGCGCAATGTAAACCGCGTCCACCACAGGATCGGCGACGGCTTCCTCCATCGTCGCCCACGTCTTCGCGCCGGGAAACTCTTTCGCCTTGGCCGCGTCACGCGTGACGAATCCATAGAGTGCGCTGCGCGGCTCCGCTTGAATGGCAGGAATGACCCGCTTGCGCGCAATGTCGCCGATACCCGCGAGAACCCAGTTCACCTTGCTCATCAAGAATCTCCTTTTTCAGTGCCAGCTCGAAGAGGCTGCGTCCTGAAGGCTATTGAATTCTTTCATTCACCGCAAAACAATCCGACTCGCCGGTCAGCCTCTTACGTGAACTTCCCAGACTTTGGACATGCGCGACGTTCCTGCGAGGCCGGTGACGGAAAGAATCACAGTGTAAATTCCCTCTTTGCCAGGCTTGGGCTTGTATTGATGGATTGGGTTCTGATCGGTCGAAGATGTTCCATCGCCGAAATCCCATTTCCAGGAAGTGATGTCTCCCTGCGACTGGTCTTTGAAGGCGACCATGCCTCGATCCATGTCGACCACATTGAATGTCCATTGCGCATCGATGGCCTTGCGGAATTGCGGTTCAAGCGGCATCAAACGAAACGCCACGAGCTGCGATGAGTTCCCGAAGAAAGTGTGTTTGTGACTCAGATTCCAGAAATGATGCTTTTTCGAATTAACGTCATCGTAGTCGAGGACAGCCCACGAAAGTCCGATCAATTTATTCTCAGTCAACGGAGTTTCCACCGCGCGCTCCGGACCTTCGCACCCTGCATAATCGAATGGGGTAATCCAGAACTCCAGCACCAGTTTTCCCGGTTCGCCAGGTTTGAAGTTGTATTTGATTGCATGGTTCGCGTAAGGCAGTTCCTTTGTATACTGAGCGCATCCCCAATCCATCGCCCAGTCTTTTCCCTCCGCGGGCGTGAAGATGTGGTAGTTCTGCGCCTGGTCGCCCTGATAGGAGAAGTAAGCATCGGAGCTACTGATGCGGGGATCGATATCGGCCGTCTCGCCGACAGCTTCTTTCGTCCACACGTCGCGGTGATAGATATCGATCAGCGGTCCACCCGACAGATCGCCATCCACGACAACTTCGAAGATGTCGTTGTGCAAGTCAGGTCGTGAAAAGTCCCAGTAATTGTCGTAGGCCTCATAGAGAAAGTACAGCCGGTTGAGTCCCTTGACCCAACCTACTTTCACTTTGACATCGAGATCCTTCGGATCGCGGTTCGTGCCATGGCCGCCCGGAGCCAACGTGTCCTCCAGTTGATCCATGCCGATCGCATAACTGTCCGGCACCATCGCCCAATCATCCGCATCGCCATCGATGCGCGGAATCTTATCCGGCGGAAACTGAAAAACCTTGAATGTCACGTCCGGGCGCTCAAGAGCGCCGGCAGGGCGCAGCATCAAGAACAAAATGCAAAGCAGGAAACGGCTTCGCCACATCGCGGGACCTCCTGAATCAGGAATCGATCAGCGGTCGATTCGTTTGGTCATGTTATCCAATGCGTTCATGTCAAGGGGATACCCGAGGCCCGGAGCAGTCGGCGCGTGCACATAACCTTCGGCATCGATGCGGAACTTGTCCTTGTAGAACGGCCGATCCGCATACTCGGCCGGGAAAGGCATCTCGAACCAATCGGCGTTCGGCAACGCCAGCTCCACATGGAAGTGCAGCGCCATATCACCGGTGTTGCCCCAGTTGTGCGGCGTGCACTCCATCCCATGCGCGTCGGCCAGAAGTCCCACGCGCATGGAGCCGGAAATTCCGCCCACGTTGTCGGCAATCAGGCGAACCACGTCCAGCGCATCACGCTTGATGTACTCCCCGAAATCAGAGATCGAATACAAAAACTCGCCTACATGGATGGGAAGATTCAAGGCTGCGCACAATTCGATCAAGCCTTCCTGGTCGGTTGATCGCACCGGATCCTCGAACCACGCATAGTTCAGCTCATCCAGCAGGCGGCCAATGGCCATCGCCTCAAAGCGGTTGTATTGCTGCACGGGATCGTGCATCAAAACAAATTCGTCGCCCACTGCTTTGCGAACTTCGCGAATTTCCTCCATGTGCCCGATGTAGCTTGGAATCTCGGGTCCGGAGGCATGCTGACCCTGGCCCGGATGGATTTTGTAAGCCTTGTACCCAAGCCCCTTTGCCTTCAAAACGTCGGGTACATAATCTTCCACCGTCGGCAGATGCTGCGAGCTGGCATAGGCCATCATGCGTTCCTTGGTTGGAGCGCCTCCCGACAGGATTTTGTAAATGGGCCGGTTGACCGCTTTGCCGAGGATGTCCCACATGCAAACATCGGCCGCCGCGGTGTAGTAATTCGGCCACGAGCCGCCGCCGCGTGTAAAAACTCCTGATGCCGCTGCCGCGCCGCCATAAGCCGGCCCCGTTCCCGTGCGCGCGCCTCCCGGGCCCATTCCGCCGGGCCGCCGCATAACTGGCCCATCAAATCCGGCGCGCGCTTTCATGCCGGTGGTCGAGGTCAGCGTTGGCAGAAGGTCGATGACGCTCTTGCCGACGAGCACCGGCTTGGCCCAATCGAGCCATCCGACGGTGATGTCGCGATCGCCAATAGTGTAGTTGCCTTCGATGCCGCTGTTGGTGACGACCGAGATCAGTTCGCCAGTCTCCGAACTATTCAGCTTATGCAGCTTGCTGATGTCAGTTACATAAACTTTCACTTCCTTGATGGTGAGGTCGGGAAGGTCGCCCGGTTTCACGTCCACTGATTGGGCAGCGGCGGCAATGGGATTGGCAAGGGCAGCGAAGCCGGCTGCCGCGAATCCGGTTGAGCCAGCCAAGAAATTGCGTCGCGATGTTGTCGCATTCATGTTGATCTCCTGGGCGTTATTGGGGCAGAGCAAACGAGAGAATGTTAGATCCCGATGCGATGGCGATGTATTGCCGCCCATCGATTGCGTAAGTCATGGGTGAGGCTTTCATGGCATGGTTGGTCTCAAAGTGCCAAAGATACTTTCCATTGCGTGCGTCGACGGCGGCAAATCCCCCGCTGCTTTCGCCGAAGAACACCAAGCCGCCGGATGTGGTCAGAACACCTGAGTAATTCGATTGCAGCGGCCCGGGCAGAACGATTTGCCAGGCCACTTTCCCGGTTTCAATGTCAAATGCACGAAGAATCTTCTGCGCGGGATCAGTAGGGTTGTTGTACCTCCGATAGCCTGCGTCTTCCGCTTTGACGTACGTGGTGCAATCCTCCACCGTCATTACGTAGTACAACCTTGTGGCAGGATTGTAGGCGGTCGCATACCAGTTGGTTGCGCCGCGCACCGCGGGACAGGTCACCGTCCCCTGCAAACTGGTTTCGTTCTCCGGAAGCAGTTGCGGAGTCCAGGTATGCTCGTCGATTCCGCTCGCCCAGGTCAGCTTCCTCACCATCTTTGTCGCCATCAAAGGCGTACCCGTTGTGCGGTCGAGAACATATAGAAAGCCATTGCGGTTCGCGTGCAAAAGCAGCTTGCGATCCTGACCGTTCCACTTCGCATCCGTCAGCACGATGGGCTCATTCGCATCCCAGTCGTGAAGATCGTGCGGAGTGAACTGGTAATACCAGAGCATCTTGCCGGTATTTACGTCGATGGCTAGATCGCTGTTGGTGTAAAGATTGGCGCCGGTCCGTTCATCGCCGTCCGTATCCGGATGCGGATTGCCGGCGGCCCAATACAAAACATTTGCATCGGCGTCCGCGCTGCCGGTCAGCCATGTAGCCCCACCGCCGAGACCAAGAGCCGAACCCTTCCATGTCTCGGCTGCGGGCCCAGTGTCTCCGGGACTCGGAATCGTGTACAACTTCCACGCGAGCTCTCCCGTTGCCGCCTTGTATGCAGCCACAAATCCGCGAATCCCATTGTCTCCACCGCTCACACCAGTGATCACCAGATCGTTGACAACCAGCGGCGCTGAAGTGCCGCCATACTGACCCTTTGCGCCCTCAGGAGTATCCACATCCCAGAGCAGAGCGCCGGTCAGCCGGTGCAAAGCAATCAAGTGCGCATCGTCGGTAAGATAGAAGATGCGATCTCCCAGCACAGCCACGCCGCGATTCACGCCGATCGCGGCATCGCTCGCGATTGTGCCCGCAACGCTCTTGGGCCGCACGTATCGCCAGATCTCGCGCCCGGTCTTCCCGCTCAGCGCATAGACCTGATTGTTGCCGGTCACGTACATCACCCCATCCACAACCACAGGAGTTGTCTCCAGTCCGTTGAAGGGAATCGAGTAGGTCCATTGCAGTTGCAGATTTCGAATGCTGTTGAGATTCACCTGGTCAAGCTGGCTGAAACGGTTGCCATCCAGCGTGCCGTTGTACGTCGGCCAACCTCCATTCCTGGGATGAACAATCTCCTGAATCTCTGCCACTGTTGGCGGCGATTGTAACTCGGAGAGCGGCCCCACACCCACGCCTTTCAATCCGCTCAGGAATGCAACCAGGTTCCGTAGTTCGTCCTCCGCTCCCTTATATGCAGGCATTGCTGAATGCTGGTCCGGAGTGGTTGCCTTGTATTCGCTGTCAAGCAGCAAATGCAACTTGCCGTCGCTGCTTTGCAATACCAGATCGTGACTGCCCTGGGCGCGCGCGAACCCATGCAGCACGCTTCCATCGTTCAGCGTTGCCGAAATCGTGCCCCAGCCTTCGGCCATCTTCGTATCCGGATCAGCCAGCTTCTGCTTCAACTCCTCCAGCCTCAGCCTGCGTCCAACGTCGGAAAGGTCCGGCCCGTTGGGTGCTCCGCGGCCTCGAACCATGTGGCATGTGGAGCACCCTCCGCTGCCAAAGAAGATGCGTTCTCCCACTTTCGAATCGCCTGCAAGCGCGGTCGCCGAGTCCGCCGGGTTGAGCAGTCGCAAATAACGAGTCAGAGTGTCAATCTCGGCTGCTGGCAGTGAAAATGCCGGCATCTTGGCGTTGCCTTTGCGAATGATGTCCGCGATGTCGCTGTCCCGCATGCTTCGGAGCTCGGCCGAATTTACCAGCGTTGGCCCCCGGTCCGTTCCCCGCGCATCCGCGCCGTGGCACAGAGCGCAGGTTTTCGCGAAGAGTGGTGGCGGCTCCTGTTTCGCCGCTGGAGACGATTGATGCGTTCCTTGGGCGCAGACCGGCAACGCTGCAATTCCGCATGCGAATGTCAGCGCAAAAACCTGCACTGGGATTGGCCTCGCATTGCGGAGAGATCGAATCATGTGCGGCTCCTCAGCCATGAGTCAGAAAAACTGCTCGTTGATTTTCTGGTCGCGCAGGTTTGCTTATGGCGTATTCCGTTCAGCCGCGCAGATAAGGCTTCAAATAAGTGCTGAGCGCATCGCGAACAGCTTGCTTGTCGTTTTCTGTCAACGGGGATGGTTTGTTGGCCGGGTTTCCCATTCCAGGCATGGGCCGCGACTTGGTGTTCTCTTTGAAGATTCCCCTCGCCACCAGCAGATATTGGTCCGCATGCGCAATGGAATCGAATGCCAGAATGCGGCCAAACATATCGAAGGCCTCCCTGCGCTTCCCTGCCTCGAAGAGTTCGAAAGTCTGCTGATACACATCCGCGAGCGCGACCACGGGACAATATCCGGCGAAGCCGAGTTGCATCTCATCGATCATCACCCGAACTCCCTTGCCGGCAAACACTCCCAGCTTGTCTCCGGTCTTCTGCCTGATCTCAGTCACTCGCGCCAGTGGATCGCCCGCCTCATCCTTCACCACGCACATCGTGGGAATGGAATGAAACATCTCGACGATCAAATCTACCGACATATCGCCGACGGTCTGCACGAACAAAGGAAGATCCGTCGCGCTTCCGATCGCCTTGTAATAACTCAGCAGTGCGGTATCGTTTCCTTCGGGCGGCAGCGAGCAGATCGCGTCAGCACCGTGTTGGGCCGCGTGCTTGGCGAAGGCGATGGCGCCTGGGAGATCGTTGTTTTGGGTCTGTGCCCCGATCACCAGCGCAGTCCTTCCGCCCTTTCCCGCGGCCAAAATCGCCTCCGTCCCGGAATAGCGCTCGTTCGCAGTCATCGTCGACCAGCCGCTGGCAATCTGCGGCCAAATGAATCCCGGAACTGAAGCGCGGTTGCAGAACTTTACTTCCGCCGCAAGGCAATCGAGGTCTAACTTATCGTCTTGCGTGAAGGGAGTCTGACCGATCGGAAACAGCCCGCGAAATGGCTTGGACCTGTGGTTCGCTCCCTGCGCCGCGAAGCCAGTGCGCGACAATGCAACTCCTGCTGCTACAGAGCCGACAGCTTTCAAAACGGTCCGGCGATCCACTTCACAGGCCATAGTTTCCCCCTTGGATAAGTTTCGCTATCGTAATACAGGGAACACTTCTGACCTGTCAAGACTATTTATCTTCGCAGACTGAAAGCCCTTTAAGGATAGGGCGCTGCCGGCAAATGAGCGGGGCGCTACTTGGGGAGCAGTGAAAGAACGCCAGCACTCGGATTGGGAATGACGTGCGCAGCAACCAGGCGGCCGAGACCTTCAACTTTGGCTTTTCCCGCCTCCACTGCCGCGCGCACGCTGGCAACGTCCCCTTTAATCACAACCGTGATATATCCGCCGCCGAGCTTCTCTCGCGCCAGAACCTCCACTGCCGCGGTCTTGAGCGCAGTATCAATGGCCTCAAATACGCCGGTAAATCCCTGGGTCTCGATAAGGCCCACAGCAAAGTTGGCTTGGTCGCTCATAATCTTCTCCGGTCTTTTGACTGATGCCTGTTCGATAAGAGGGTTGAAATCCGGTGATGCTTTATAGGCGGCGCGCGAATTCTCCGCCGGCTTCTCGATCACATGGACGATGGCCGGTGTCTGCATGGCCCTGGCGGTCTCTTCGGCGGCTTGCGCGGCGGCCTCAATATCTGCGATAGCCCCGAATAGTTTCATACAAACTCCGGGAGCGTCGTTCAATTCGGTCTGGAGCAAACGCACGTTGCCGCGCTTCTCCATCGCGTCCAGAACAACCATGGCCGGTGACCAACCGCCAATTTCGATCAGGGCAAGCGCATCCATCAGAATGCGCCCCGCTTCTTAAGTTCCTGCAGGACCTTCGTCGCTACTTGCTTCACCATATCCTGCCCTGAATCATCGGCCCGCACCGTGCAACCGCCCGCCGGCCTCTCCACCAGCTCGAAATCCGCGAGAAGGCATTGCAAAGTGGAACTCAGGAGAGCATGATCGGCTCGCTGCGCGCTCGTTTGTGGCTGCCGCCCCCGGCCGAAATGGAATCCGCGCAACTCAGCCGCCGCCCGGAACCCATCCGGGAACTCCCATGGACTTAGCATGGCGTCGAACAGCTCCAGGATTCTGAACTGCCACCGCATGGCTGCGGCGTGGTCTCCTGAGCGATACAGATCGTACATGCGGCGCGTGACCTCTGGCACAACGTTGCTCGATGCATGAGTGCCGCCATCGCAGCCGATCATCAGCATGGGAACCAGCACAGCTTCCCATCCGGTAAGGAAACTGAAGTCCGGTCGATGCGGGCGCACCGCCGCAATCATCCGCATCATAAAGCCCAGATCACCCGAAGAATCCTTGATGCCGATCACCCTGGGAAACTCGCGCGCCAGGCGCTGGATCGTCGGCACGTCGATCGGGCTGGCGAACATGGGAATGTTATACAGAGTGATGTCGATCGGCGAGTTGCGAGCGATCTCGGCAAAGTATGCGTACACCGATTCGGGAGTCAGCTTGTAGTAAAACGGCGCAACAATGGCCACCGCCCTTGCGCCCATCTCCGCGTAGGCTTCACACGCGGCCAGCGTCTCCCTCACATTCGCTTCTGCCGCGCCGGCCAGAATTGGAACCCGGCCGCCACACTCTTCCGCCACCACCTGGACAATCCGGCGTCGCTCTTCTGCAGTGAAGCGCGTGAACTCGCCCGTCGAACCATTCGGATACACGCCGTGCACACCGCGTTCAATCAACCAGGAAACAAAGCGGCGAAGCTCCGCTTCATTCACACGGTCGCGCTCGTCCAGAGGCACCAGAAGCGGCGTGAAAATCCCTTCCAGCTTCTTTGCTTCGCCCACAGCCATCGAAGGCACCCGACTTTCCGTTCATCGGGCGAGAGAGCGTGAACCACAGATTCTCTCGCTCCAATGCGATCACGAGTTAAATGTATCAGGAATTCGTAGTGCACAACGCCGGCTTTGCCGGTTCGCGCTCCATCGCGCACAAACGGCATCTCTGCACGTGCAAGTCCTCACAATGGACCCGGACCAGGAATGCTCGTACCGGCAGGTGGAGTTGCCGAGGGTGCTGAAGTTCCCGCGGGCGCCGCGCCGCCGCCGCCTCCACTCATCCCACGCCCGCCTCGACCATTGCTGAAGAGTGCGCCCAGGTTGAGCGCGGCATCGGAGTTGGGATGAGCTGGATCGAAGCCCCCAAAGTCGTCCACGATGAAGCCGGCAAGATCGAGCTTGTTTTGTTGGATGCCCATCACGATGCACTTGGCGAATTCATAGCCGCCGTAAGCGGTCGAGTGGGTTCCATCGGCCAGAATCTTCGAGGCGTCGGGGCCGGCATGTTCGTAAAAAACTATGCTCATGTTGTACAAGTCGATAAGCGGAACATGCTCCTCTTCGGCCACTTCGTGCATCGCCTGGGGATAACCGCCATGCCCGTGGGTAGGCGCGCCTGTGCCGCGAACTCCGCGATCCATCGGTGTAACCAGCACCGGCGTAGCACCGCGCAGCCGGGCTTCGGCGATATAGACCTCCAGATATGCCTTGTACGTGGTTTCCGGCTCCACATAAGTCTGCGGCCAACTGTCCTTTGAGTCGTTGTGCCCGAATTGCATGAAGAGATAGTCGCCCTTCTTCATCTGGCTCAGGATTTTGTCCAGGCGCAGCGCATTGGCGAAGGACTTGAGCGTCTCGCCGGACTGTGCGTGGTTCGAAACGGCGACCCCCGGCTTGAAAAACCGCGAGAGCAACTGTCCCCAACTGACGTCGCCGCCGCCATCACGGTCTGTCACTGTCGAATCGCCTGCGATATAGACGGTTGGGGCCGCTGGCGCCGCGGTAATCTCAATCGAGCGCAGCGCGGCATGAGGGCTTACGATCTCAACCGTCAGTTTGTCATCCCAATCGCGCGCGTTAGAGGCGTCAAACCGGTCCAAACTCACTTCTTCGCGTCCGGGGGCGTTCAACGGCAGTTTGGGCAAGCGTTGTGTGCGGACATTGGTGGTGAAGGTGCGATCCACAACCTTGCCGGCAGGAACCTCCACGCGCTCGATCATCAGGCGGCCCGACTCTGCTTTTACCGTCGTAGTCGTCCCCTCGTGAGCGTCTCCGATCGTGACCGTCACGTTGTAGTTGCCCTCCGGCACTCTGGCGGAAAACATGAACGGCCGGTCGCTCGTCGTGGTGTTGCCGCCATCGCCGATCGCAACCTGCGCTCCCGGTTCATAACCAAAGCCGGCATCGTCGGTGTAGACGGTCGTCGGGGCCACTCGCGTATACCCGGGCTTAGCCGGACCGGCGCCGAAGTCAAATTTCAAGTCAATCGGTGATGCGGATTGAGGAGCAGTTTGCGCCGCGATGGCAGCGGGAGTTACCGAGCATACCAAGGCCGCGAAACTAAGTACAACAAGACAATGTGAGGTCCTCATAGAGTCGATTTGTCCTCCCGATAGAGCGCAAACAGGATCCGCTATTCAGCCGCATGCGGGCTGATCTTCGCTCCGACAGTGTACACGTCCAAGACCGATTCCGGCAGACTCGATTCACACCGGAAAACAGCCCAAAGAGAGTTTGACTATCCTCAGTAACAAAGCGATTTATCAGCTTGTATATCCTACATATTCTATCTAAATTAAGTAACTTACATTAATTTTGTGCTTGACAAGATTAATTTCCTATTGATATTTTCCGTACGCGATGAGTTTCTCTGTTGAATTTACACCAAGAGAGAGGTCCCATTTTCATCGGAGGCTGCTTCAAATCCAGCTCGCCCGAAATCCACACTTCACCAGAAAGGAAGGGATTATGTCGGATCATCGTTTCGCTGGTCATCGCTACTTTCCACACCTGGCCGGAGCGCTCGTATTTCTCGTCATGCTCCTTGCCGGAGTCACGTCCCTCCACGCGCAACTATCCACCCAGGCAACCATCACCGGATCCGTGACGGACCCGAGCGGCGCAGTTGTACCGGGCGCAACCGTTACCCTTACCGACGATGCGACCAAGGTTTCAACCGTGACTAAAACCAATAGAGATGGCGTCTATATCGTGCGCGACCTGGGAGTCGCCACATACACGGTGGCCATCACCGGGAAAGGGTTCAAGACCTACACCGTCTCAGGCGTCGAACTGCACCCAACAGAAACGGTTACGGTGAACGCGACGCTCACGGTAGGCGCTGAAACGCAAAACGTCACGGTGAACGCAGCCTCCACCGAAGTGGAGACCACCACTCCTGAGGTTTCTGCCGATGTTAGCAGCGAAGAGGTTAGCACGCTGCCCATGAATGGACGCAACTACCAGGCTTTGGCGGTGATGATGCCCGGCGTGACTTCCTCGTCTCAGGGCTCGTCGCTGGGCACCGGCGGCCGCTCTACCAGCAGCGTTCTCTCCATCAACGGCCTCGACGTGTCGCGCAGCTTTTACGTGCTGGACGGCGTGTGGAACGAGAACACCGGCAACATGACGGCGAATTCAGTAGTTCCGAACCCCGATTCCCTTGAAGAAGTGCGCGTGCTCCAGAACAACTTCTCCGCGCAGTATTCGCTGCTGGGCTCGTCGGTCATTATCGCGCAAACCAAGAGCGGCACGGCCAACTGGCACGGCACCGCGTGGGAGTTCTGGCGCAACACCGATCTGAACGCAATCAACTACTTCTCGACCGCCGCCGCGCCCTACCATCAGAACATTTTCGGCTATAACGCCAGCGGCCCGGTCTACATTCCCCACCACTACAACGCCGACAAGAAGAAAACCTTTTTCTTCTGGGATGAGCAGTGGGTCATTCTGCATGTGCCCAACCAGGTCACCAGCGTCATCCCCACGTCGCTTCAGGCCGCCGGCTGCTTCTTTTCGCCGGTCAAGGATCCGGCGTCGGGCAGTCTCTTTCCGACCTCGACGGGAGGCTCATGCCCCGCCGGTTATTACCAGATCCCGACCTCCAGAATCAACACCAGCTCAACGGCCTATGTGAAAACCCTCTATCCGGCGCCCAACTACGTCCTCCCCGGCAGCACCACCAACTACATCAACAACAAGGCGCAGATTACCGATCAGCGCGACGATGAAATCAAGATCGATCACAACTTCACGCCCAAGTACCACGCCATGGGCGAGTACCTGGACGAATACCAGTCGTATGCGCAGAACACTGAGAGCCCAGGCACGACTCCCATCAGCACGGAGACGGACTTCACGCACAACAAGCTGGCGCAGGTTTCGCTCACCCAGACCCTGACGCCGAACATGATCAACACCACCAGTGTGGCCATGAACATCTACCTTCTGAACCTCACCCTGGTCGGAACCACTGACATCAGCCAGGTGTCGGGTTTCTCTGAAAATCTCTACTATCCCAACGGCCTTTACGCCAGCCGCACTCCAGTCATCTCGTTCACTGGCGGCATGGCGGGCGAGGGCATCCAGGCAGCCCGCCCCATCCCCCACGCGTCCGATCTTGACAACACGGTCTCCGACAACTGGAGTTGGCTCAAAGGCAAAAACTACTTCACCGCGGGTGTAACCTTCGTCTTCAATACAAAGCGCCAGGTTTCCGGCCAGCAGACCAATGGAAGTTTCTCGTTCAGCGGTGCCTCAAGTGCGGCCACCTCGGCGCAAAAGACTGCGACGGGCGGCTGCGCCAGTACTACGCCCGGAGTTCCCAACGGGGAATCTGCTTCCGGCCTATGCAGCATCGATGCCTCGATGTCGGATATGCTCCTCGGCTATATCGGCACCTTCAGCGAGGCCAGCAACGCGCCTCACGGCGATATGCATGCCTTCTCCTGGACGCCGTATGTTGAGGACCAGTTCAAGTTCAATAAGAACCTGAGCTTCACTCTTGGCTTGCGCATCTACCATTTGCCTCTGCCCTATGGCGTACCCAATTCCGAAACCAACTGGGGCGCGGGAGTGATGCCCGGAAACCCATACGCCAACCCGTCCTACGTTGCAGCAAATGCACCCACTGTGAACGAATTCAGCGGCGCCACCAACCTCAAGTACCCTGCCACCTACAGCAACGGCATGCTCTACAACAGCGGCCAGTCAGGTGGCTTGCCGGTCAACTTCTCCAACGCTCATACCTGGTACTTCGCGCCCGATGCGGGCTTCGCCTGGGACGTCTTTGGCAACGGCAAGACCAGCCTGCGCGGCGGCTACGGCATCAGCTACACGCGCATCTTTACCAACCAGGATTGCTCGTTCAACTGCATCGCCAATCCTCCCGTGTTCAGCAACCAGAACCTTTCCAACCTCGTACTCCCTTCAACCACGTCCTGGAACGTCGTGGGAGCGGGGGGCTCCGCGAATACGGAGAGCGTCATAGGGGTCACTGGGGCGGACTACAACATCCAGGCCTCGCCGGCGGCCAGCTACTCGCTCGGAATCCAGCATGAATTCCCATTGAATATCATCGCCTCGGTTGCTGGAGCCGGTAGCCGCCTCCAGCATCTTACGAGTACATGGAACTGGAATCAGGCGCCTCCCGCCCTCGTGGGTGGCGTGAACTACGACTACAATCCGCTCATAGCCATCAACCCCGCAAACAGCAACAAGGGCGACAACGCGAACTACTATGCGCCTTACCAGGGTTTTGGCACCATCAACGTCTATTCCACACGGCTATGGCAGGAATGGAACGGCCTTGAGGCACAGGTCAAGCACACGGCGACACGGGGGCTCTATGTCGCCGCGGCTTACACCTGGTCGCACGACACATCCAATTCCGTGGTCAATCCGTATAACATGGGCCTTTTCCACGGCAACAATGGGCTGAACTATCCTCAATCCTTTAACATCACGGTGCTCTATGAACTGCCGTTCTTCCAGCACAGCGGCAATCAATTCGAGAAGCAGATCCTGGGCGGATGGCGCTTGAACGACATCTCGACCTTCCGCGCCGGAGTCTCGCTCACGCCGGGTATCACTCTGACCAATGGCGGACTCACGAATCGGCCGTTCGTGGTGCCGGGTGTCTCAACCAACGGGCCGAAGACCTGGAAGAAAACCGCTACTACGCAGACGTGGTACAACTCGGCAGCTTATGGGGTTGCGCTCGGTACGACTGCCATCCCGAACGTGGCTCAGTATTACGGCTACTATGGCAACGCCCAGAACGGCACCATCCGCGGGCCCGGGCAGGAGATCTGGAACATGAGCCTGTTCAAAGAGTTCCACATCCGGGAGTCGAATGTGCTTGAGTTCCGCGCTGAGGCCTTCAATCTGTTCAACCACCCCAACCCCCAAAACCCGAATACCACCATCGGCAATGCGAACATGAACAAAGTCACCAGTGCGTACGATCCCCGCATCATGGAGCTCGCGCTGCGCTTCAAGTTCTAAAGCCGGCGTGAATCGAATAAGGCGCCATCTGCTTTCAGCAGGTGGCGCCTTGCTATAGCATCTTTATCTGTTGCATAGAGGTGAATTGTGTCCATTCATCCGTTGGCACGCCGGCGGTTCATGTCGTTGATGCTTGCAGCTCCCTTCTGGGGGTCTGCGTTAATGGCCGATGCGGAGTCTTCTGCGGAAGCCCTGATTACGGATTTCAGCGCACTGCCCGATGGTGCAACCATAAACACCAAGGCCATCCAGGCGGCGATCGATCATTTAGCATCGCGCCGCGGAGGAACGGTCGTCATTCCGCAGGGCACGTTCGTGAGCGGCGCCTTGTTCTTCAAGCCGCACGTGAATCTTCATCTGCGGGCGGGAGCGGTGCTGCAGTGCTCCACGGATATGGCCAACTTCCCCGCCCAGCGCACCCGGATTGAGGGCCACTTCGAGGAGAAGTTCAATCCCGCTCTGATCAACGCAGCGAATTGCGATGGCTTCCAGCTCACCGGCGAGGGGACGCTCGATGGAGCAGGCCGGCCAATATGGGACTTGTTCTGGAAACTGCGTAACGCGTCGCCCTTGCACGGAAACTTTCCGAACCTGGGTGTTCCTCGCGCCCGCCTGGCGCTCATTGAAAACTCGCGCAACGTGAAGATCGAGGGCATTACGTTCAAAGATTCGCAGTTCTGGAATCTCCATATCTACAAATGCGACGGCGTTGCCGTCAGCAACACTCGTTTCCAGGTTCCGGACGACTACAGGCAGGCTCCCAGCACGGACGGAATCGACCTGGACAGCTCACGGAACGTCACCATCGACGGCTGCTTTTTCTCCGTCACGGACGATTGCATCGCGGCCAAGGGTTCCAAGGGACCCCATGCCATGCAGGACACAGACAGTCCCCCGGTGGAGCACATCCGTATCCGAAACTGCATCTACAAGCGTGGCGGCGGCGTGCTGACGCTTGGATCCGAAGCCACCATCGTGCGCGACGTGGTCGTGGAGAATTGCAGGATCACCGGCAATGTCCGGATCGCAACCTTGAAGCTGCGTCCGGACACACCGCAGCATTATGAGGACATCGCGTTCCGCAACATCACCTCTGAAGCCACTGCCTCCGCGATCGTTTCGGTGCAGCCGTGGTCGCAGTACGCGAATCTACAGGGTGAAGCGCCGCCACGGTCTGTGATTCGCAACCTGAGCTTCGCCGGCATCAAGGGTCATTACACAGCCTTCGGCACGATCAGGCCAAACCCCGGTCAAACGGAGATCAGCAACATTTCCTTCAAGGATTTCGATGTGGTGCTGCAGCAGGAAAAGCTCGCGGCCAGCGGCGTCAAAGGTCTAAAGTTCGAGAATGTGATTGTCAACGGGCAGCCGCAGTCGGCTTGAGGTGTTCGAGGTTCGCCGAGTCGTGAATCGACCAATCCGCACGACAAAACTATAACGCCAACTCGGAGAATCCGATGAACCAGCATCAGGGTCCGCAAACCCGTCTGCACACGCTTCGTAAATTCGCCGCTTACAGCCTCGCCGCGACTCTTCTGCTCGTGCTCACCCCTGCGCTCACCGCACAGGCGCTCGCGCCCACCGTTGATACCCTGCGCAAGAACTTCCTTAATCCGCCCAACAATGCCCGGCCCATGGTGCGTTGGTGGTGGTTTGGAACAGCCGTGGTCAAGCCTGAGATACTGCGCGAGCTACAGCAGATGAAGGCTGACGGCATTCAGGGCGCCGAGCTCGCCTTCGAGTACCCTATTGTCCTCGACGATCCTACAAAGGGCCTCGAGAACCTTCCCTTCCTCTCGCCTGAGATGCTCGACGACGTTAAATACGCGCGGTCCGAAGGCCGCAAGCTCGGTCTGCGCATCGATGTGACTCTTTGCTCCGGTTGGCCCTACGGCGGCCCGCACATCACGCTCGCGGAAGCCTCCACGCATCTCCGCATCGCTGAAGTCAACGTTCCCGCCGGCGCTACTACAATCGCCGTCCCAACCCTCGCGGCAGGGAAGTCAGTCGCCGACCTCAGCGCAACCCGCTTCGTCATCAATGGCCAGCAAAAACTCGCAGAGGGCGATTCCATTCTCTCCGCAGTACTTGCCACCTCCGTTGCCCGCACACCCGCTCCGGCCTCCGGACGCGGCCGCAATTTCGGCCCACCCCCCGTAGCCTGGACTGCAGCCTCTGCGCAGCCCCTCCAGATCTCCGTCCCGCAGATAATCGTCGCGCCCTCCAACACCCCGCGCACCGCCGTGTTCTTCATCCAAAGTCACACTGGCCAGGTGGTCAAGCGCGCCGCCGTCGATGCTGAGGGCTGGGTACTCGACTCCTACTCCCATGAAGCCGTCGCCAAGCACCTCGATAAGGTGGGTAAGCCGTTGCTCAAGGCCTTCGGCAATACTCCGCCGTATGCCATTTTCTCTGATTCGCTGGAGGCCTTCGGCGGAGATTGGACGCCGAAGCTGCCTGAGGAGTTCAAAAAGCGTCGCGGGTATAACCTAATCCCGCATCTGCCTGAACTGGTCGGCGGTGGATCGCCAGAGGCCGAGACCGTCCGCCACGATTATGGCAAGACCTTGACCGAACTGGTCAATGAGAACTACCTGCAGCAGATTGCCGACTGGGCTGCGGCTCACCACACCAAGTTTCGCTCGCAAACCTATCATGAATCGGCTGTCAGCTTCTCCAGCCAGAACATTCCACAGCTCGCGGAGGGTGAAGGGCCGCAGTGGCGCGCCTTCTCAACGCTGCGCTGGGCCACCTCTTCCAACCACGTCTTCGGCCACGTCGTCAGCTCCGGCGAGACATTTACCTGGCTGCACTCGCCTGTTTTCCGTGCCACTCCGCTCGACATGAAGGCAGAGGCCGATATCGACTTCATCATGGGCGAGAACCAGATCATCTGCCACGGCTGGCCATATTCACCTCCCGACCATGAAGTCCCCGAACCTGGCTGGTCGCTATATGCCGCCGCCGTCTTCAACAACCACAACCCGTGGCATCCGGTCATGCCTGCGGTCACCGGCTACATCGGCCGGATGAGCTACCTCATGCGCCAGGGAAAACCCGCCAACCAGGTTGTGGTCCTGCTGCCCACCGACGATGCCTGGGCCGGCTTCCAGCCTAACCAGACCAGCATTACCAACGCTATGCCGCAGCTGATTTCACCCCAGTTGATGTCCGCCATTCTATCCGCGGGTTATAACATCGACTACATCGACGCCGATGCCATCAATAAAGTCGGCCTTGGCAGACACTCGGTCCTCGTGATTCCTCCTACCAATCGCATTCCGCTGGAAACACTGAAGAAGATTGCAGCCTTTGTCGCCGCCGGCGGCAAAGTCATCGCCGTCGGCCGCGCGCCGTCCATCGATCCTGAAGGCAAGACCATCCCCGAGCTGACCAGCTTGTCGAAGGAACTTTTCGATCCGGCGAAGTCTTCCTTTGTGCCCGACGAGGCCCACCTCGCCGACGCACTCACCAAAGCCGCCAAACCTGATTTCAAACTTCCGGCCGACGATACCGTCGCCCGCTCTCAGCTCGGCTTCATCCGCCGCCAACTCCCCGGCACAGACATTTACTTCGTCGCCAACACCGGCAATCAACCTATTGACACCACCGCCTCCTTTGCCACCGCACACAAATACGGCGAAGCATGGGACCCCGACTCCACGGCCGTCACTCCGGCTTCGGCGGAATCATTCCCAATCCACCTGGCGCCGTATGAATCGCGCGTCTTCGTCTTCAGTAACTCGCTGCCTGCACATCAGCCAGCGCCAGCTGACCAAGCGATAAACATGGACACCACAGACATCAGCAGTGCGTGGCAGGTCTCCTTCCCCGGTATCCAAGAATCCGTGAACGAGCCAACTCTCACCGACTGGGTTTCGGACCCCTCCACCCTCCACTACTCAGGCGAGGCCGTTTACTCCCGCAATGTCACTTTCGCTTCCGCTCCAACCCATCATGTCTACCTCGAAGTGAGTGGTGGTAAGCCTCTGCCCGGCGCGCCGAATTCTGCGCCCGAAGGCGGTCCGGTCCAGCAAGTACTCGGCCCCGACGGCCTGCCTAACCCGCTCATTACCCGCACTGGTCCGGGAATTCACGCCTACTTCGACCCGCCCATTCATGAGGCGGCTCTGGTAACAATCAATGGCCATTCCGCCGGTGCGCTTTGGCATCCGCCGTATCGCCTTGACGTGACCAGGTTCTTTCGATCCGGTGTGAATCACGTCGAATTCCATGTATTCAACACTGCACTCAACGCTTGGTCTGCGCTCCCGCCACGCGACTACGCTCCGCTGATTGCTAAGTATGGAAACCGCTTCCAGATGCAGGACCTTAACCGCGTGATGCCCCTTTCCTCCGGCCTGCTGGGCGACGTCCGCATAGTTGCGGAGATCAAATGAATACTTGGCAATGCGAAGCGTCGCGCTTTTGCGCGATCCCGATCCGCCTACCAAGTCCAGCACTTCGCCTTCCTCGATGCTCAGGCTCATGTGGCCGGCACAATTGTGCCATCGAGGTGCAGGTGTAATTCGGCCTTGGGCAGGCGGCGGATGAAGGACTGGATTTCGTCCACTTAATTAGTTTGCGAAGCGGGGTTGCGGAGTTTCGTGAACTGACGGCAAAACGGACCTCATCGGGTGGATCTGTAGGCGGGTTTGAAAAATGCGGCCCGCAGGGGCGCAACCAGCGGTCGTAAGTGGCCCGATTCTTAAGAATTATTAAGCATGTTGCCCCCGCCTTGATCTGTGCGAGACTTTGGATGGGTTGAGGATTGCTCGATGACCGCCTGGTCCCGAGGCAGTGAGATGGCGACTGCGGCAAATCAAAAGCAACTATCCGTGTTACTCGTCGATGACGATGTTGAATTATGCGGGATGATGAAGGAGTTCTTTGCCGAGGCCGGTCATCATCTGGATTGTGCTTACAATGGCCGAGATGGCCTGAACTGTGCACTCAATGGCACCTACGACCTGATGATTCTCGACGTGATGCTTCCCGTCTTCGACGGCCTAACGGTACTACAGCAGTTGCGACGGCGAAGAGACCTCCCTGTGATCATGCTGACCGCGCGAATTCAGCAGCAGGACAGGATCGTGGGCCTGAACACGGGAGCCGACGACTATCTTCCCAAGCCCTTTGATCCCGATGAACTGCTGGCGCGGATCAGGGCTGTGCTGCGCCGGACCGATACCGCGAGCGGGAAGGGCCGCGCGGCTTTGACCATCGGCAATATTCGGCTTAATCTCGGCACACGCGAGGCGTCGGTTGCGGGCTCGCGGGTAGAGCTGACATCCATTGAGTTCGACCTGCTGGAAATGCTGATGCGCTCTGCGGGCCGAGTTGTCTCGCGAGAGGAAATCACTCTGGCTCTTTTCGAGCGCGAAGCAACTCCTTATGATCGCTTTCTCGATGTGCACATCAGCCATTTGCGCAAAAAGCTCAAAGGCGAACGAAATCTGATCCGCGCAGTGAGGGGAGTTGGGTATGTATTTTCCGGAACGGCTTAAATCGTACCCCATGAAATCTCTCTATTCCGGCGTTCTGCTGGCGATGGTGATCACGCTGTCGCTTTCCTTCCTTGTGTTTCACGTTATTGCGGATCGCGTGCAGAGGAAGTCCATCGACCCCGCCTTCGAGCGCATTGACGAGTTGGAGCTAGAGAGTGCGCGCGGCGCATTAGCGGGCGGCGGCCCAAGAGCGCTGAAATCCTATTTGAACAGCCTGGATCGCGTCTTTACAGGATCGACGCATTATTTACTCGACGCACACGGCGCAGATGTGCTGACGGGTAAAGATCGGGCTGAGTTTTTGCCTCCCGTTCCACGCACTGAATGGCGCACTCACGCGAATGGCCATTACATCAAAGCTCAGCGGGCGTCGGACGGGCAGTATTGGATCGCTAACACGGGCCTGTCTGAAAGTCGGCCGCACCTCTGGACGTTTCTCCCCTACTATTTCCTTGTGCTCGGCGCCACGCTCCTTTTGTGCTGGCTGGCTTCAGTGGGTGTGGTATCGCCCATCCGCAGAGTCGCAGCTTCCATTGCGCTGTTCGGGCAGGGCAATCTCTCCGTTCGCGTTAACACCCGGCGGCAGGATGAAATCGGGCAACTGGGCCGCTCATTCAATCAAATGGCCGAACGCCTCGAACAGCTGATTGAGAGCGAGAGAAGGCTGTTGGGAGACATATCGCACGAGCTTCGATCGCCGCTTGCACGGCTGAAATTCGCCATCAAGCTGGCCAGAACATCGGCGGATAGCAAATCGGCGCTGGATCGCATCGAGAGGGACGTAGACCGGATCGCCTCGCTGGTGGCCGATATCGTGGATATCAACTTCATCGAATGCGGCCCCGTTGTCGAGGGCGCCGGGATCGTGCGCGTCGGCGAAATCATCAATGAAGTGGTTCGCGATTGCCAGGTAGAAGCTGAGAGTTGCGGCTGCCGCATCGCGGTGAGTGGACATCTCTCCGGCCAGGTGATTGGCAATCGTGAACTGCTGCGGCGCGCCGTGGAGAATGTGCTGCGCAATGCTATTCGCTATTCACCTAAACATTCCACCATCGATGTCTGCATCGCGGAGGACTCTGGCGTCGCGGCTATTGCGATCCGCGATTATGGGCCGGGCGTTCCTGAAGACGCGCTGACACATATCTTCGATCCATTCTTCAGGGTTGATGAGGCGCGCGACGCGATGAGCGGTGGGTCGGGCCTGGGCTTGTCCATCGCAAAGCAGGCAGTGCAAGTGCATCACGGCACAATCACTGCAGAGAACGCGTCGCCGGGTTTGTGCGTGAAAATCACGATTCCACTTTGCACGGCACCCGCGCCCAACTAATGCGACGCGATCTTCTCAGTTTCACCTGCCTTGCAAGTCCTTGGAATTGTTTCGATTCAAAACCGACCCACCACTTAAGGATTCTTAAGCTTCAAAATCAACTCGCCGTATTGTAATCATCTCAATGCCTCATGCGACGGAATGAATACGCGAGGCAATTGAGGAGATTCAAATGAAGCGTTCATTCGGTTTCGCACTATTGCTCGTTCTCTTTGCTGTGCCAGCGTTTGCCGGCAACAAAGCTCCAATCGTCGATATCCCGCAGAATGTGCAAGTGGGATCGACGCAGATTCCTGCCGGCCAGTACGAACTGACGTGGACAGGTTCCGGATCAAACGTTCAGGCCACGCTGTTGCTGGACAAGAAGACTGTGGTCACGTTTTCAGCGAAGATGGTTGAAGGGAAGAACAACCCCGGAGTGGAAACTAACAGTCAGGGCGGGGCCACAATTCTGGACGTAATTCACACCAGCAAGTTCAGCCTGACTTTGAGCGGTGCACCACAGTCTGGACAATAAGGCGGCGGTTGTCGGCGACGGAGGCGGAGAGACCGCGCGGCGATCATGGGTGGGCAGCAGAACCTTTATCGGGTCGGTGTGCTGAGCTTGACCAGCATGCCGGACCCGATATTGCTTTTGGGGGCGGAGATGAAGCTCGGCCTCGGGCGGAGCATCCCGACCTGGTCAGTGATGCCCCAGGCATTCGCACGATCGGCAGGTATCAAGACTGTCAAACTGTTCTCCATGTATTGAATAGTCGGCCTACCTACAAAACGATTCTGATTTAAAGATAGGTGAACCTTCCTGAGCCAATCGCCAGCTTTCGGCTTTGGCCAACGCTAATCCGATGGAACGCGATCCAAATCAAATTCACCCTTCGGTAGCTCTCCTTTAATTACTTATCGACTCGGTGAACCATTAGTCGTCGACATACTGTGTCCAAGAACAATTGAGATGGTTGATATTGCTCCGCATGCGCGAATACTTGCAACACGGGCGAGTTGGACGTCCCGCCGGCTCGCGTATCGATCGGAGGCTTTGATTCGGGCCGAGAGCTTTGCATGCATTCAGGTGTGCCGTAAAGTGTGCCATACCGGGTGCGCCCAAAATGCGCCTTCAAATGGCTTAACGCTACGAGTACTGGGTGCTTCCGTGCGGGCTTATGTTAGGTGTAAGTGCTTGATTCTAAATTGGCTGCCCCCCAGGGATTCGAACCCCGATATGCTGATCCAGAGTCAGCTGTCCTGCCGTTGAACGAGGGGGCAACAAGCGCACGTGGCGGTGACTTGCAGCCTTGTGGCGTGGCCCCTACGAAGGGTGCGCAATGCCAACTCCTTCATCTTAAGGGGCATTCGCAGCCGAGGTCAACGGCGCTGGGCACTATAAGGAACGAACGCCGCCGAGAAGGCGCAACGGAGCCGTTTTGGGATGGTCCGGGGGCACCAATCTGACGAAAAAAGTCAAGGTTCATGAATCCTCCAGGGAATCTCAACCCGGAGCCTATGGGTTTCCGTCCAACCTGACAGATAGAGGGACTTTCCGTTGACATTCATTCCTAATGTAGAATTAGTTCTTGGGATGGAGCTGACTCTCAATCTCGGTTGGGCGTTGGTGGCGGTGTGGATTTTGTGCGCGTGGGTGCGTACGGCGCCGCGCAGAGCCACGGATCGCCGCATCCAGATGGTGGCCTTGGCGGTGGTCATTCTGATCCTGCTTCCGGCCATCTCCATGACCGACGACCTGCTGGCGGCGCAAAACCCCGCAGAGATCGATTGCTGCGCACGCCGCAATCACGATCACGGCGCCAGCCCGCATTCCATCCTTCCAGCAGCCGCATCTCTTCCGTTGCCCAGCTTTACCGGCATATCGCTCGCCTGTGTGGCCAAGGCCGCGCCCGGCAATCTCCCTTGTCCATTTATCGAGATCCCCTCCCTGGCATCGATCCAGAACCGGCCCCCTCCGGCCGCGTGATCGCTCCTCGCCGCTCAGACTTCGTCGTCAATTTCCTCATTTTTCGTCTCCGCCGTGCAAACCACGGCGCAAAGGTTTGGTATGAAGCGGATCCTCCCTTCCGTTGCCGTTGGGGCAGTGGGCGCGATTCTCGCTCTGGCGCCGAGTTGTAGTTCATCTCAGCAGGCGCTTTCGTGGGATCAGGTCAAGGCCAGGTTTGAAGCCACGAACCCGGCGCTGAAGGCCGATGCCGACAACGTGGACGAGATGCGCGCCGAAGAGATCACCGCGTATCTGCGGCCGAATCCGCAGTTCACTCTATCGGCCGACGGCACGCAGATCGCGCCGCACGACGGAGTGTGGACTCCTTTCAAGGGCACCTACGAACAGCCCAACTTCAGCTATCTGCACGAGCGCGATCACAAGCGGGAGTTGCGGCTTGAAAGCGCGCAGGAAGGCACACGCATTACCGAAGCGCAGCACGAGGACCTGAAGCGCAACCTGGAGTTCACATTGCGCGCGGCGTTTGTGGAGACGCTCGAGGCCAAAGCGGTACTCGACATGGCCAAAGCCGATCTCGATTACTACGACAAAATCATCGAGATCAGCCGCGCGCGGCTCAGGGCCGGCGACATTGCGCAGATTGATTTCGACCGCATCGAGCTCTTGCGCGTGCAGTACGAGTCGGAGTTGCAGACGGCGATTGTAAATCTGCGCACGGCCAAGATTCAGTTGCTGCAACTGATGGACGATCGCACGCCGCTGGATCAATTCGACGTGACCGGGATGTTCGATTTCTCCGATGCTCTCGATCCTCTCGACAGCTTCCGCCAGGCGGCGCTGGCGGCGCGACCCGACCTGCAAGCGGCGCTTGAAACCATGCAGCAATCGCTGACCAATCACAAACTGGCGATTTCAAACGGCTCGACCGATCCGACCTACGCCGGGTGGTATACATACAACTCCTCGAACAACAACCCGAACGGAATTCAGACCCTCGGCGCGAGTGTAAGCATCCCGCTGCGCATGTTCGATCGCAACCAGGGCGAGAAAAAGCGCACCCAGATTGATATCGATCGTGCGCAGCAGGCCAGCGAAGCCACGCGTGCCCAGGTTTTCGGCGACGTGGACACGGCGTACGAGGTGGTGCGCAGCAACGTCGAACTTCTGAAGCCCTACAAAGCCAAGTACAACGACGAAGCGCTGCGAGTGCGCGACACCGTGAGCTACGCCTATTTCCACGGCGGCGCTTCGCTGATGGATTTTCTTAACGCGCAGAGCGACTACCGCCAGGTGCAACTGGCTTACACACAACTGATCGGTGCGTATCTTACATCCGCAGCGCAACTGAATCTTGCCGTGGGGCGCGAGGTGATTCCATGACGAAGACTTCCCTTTTTCAAAGCGCGTGCTTTTTGGCCGCATGGCTTGCGCTGGCGGGCTGCAAGAGCAAGTTCGATCCATCCAGCGGAGCGGCCTCTCCCGCGCAGGTGGTGGAGACCGGCAACGCGGGCGTGGTGACTGTGGACCACCCGGAGCAATATCCCACCGTGGCGGCCAACCGGCTCGACGAGCCGGAAAAGCTGGACGTGACGGGCTCGGTGTTTCCTGATGTCTCGCGCGAAATTCCTGTCATCTCCATGGCCAACGGCCGCGTGGTCGATATCCGCGCACGGCTCGATGACAACGTGAAGAAGGGCCAGTTGCTGTTCAGCGTGCAAAGCCCCGACATCAGCGGCGCATTCGACACCTATGTAAAGGCCGTGGCCGATGAGCAACTCGCCAACAAGGCGTACTTGCGGGCCCAGGACCTGTATCAGCACGGAGCGATTTCGCAGGCGATGCTGGAGCAAGCGGAGGACACGGAGAAGGACGCGAAGGCCGATCTGGTGGCGGCCGAGGAGCAGTTGAAGATCTTCGGCGTGGACAAGGAACATCCCAGCCCGATCGTGAAGGTGTACGCGCCGACCTCCGGCGTCATCGTCTCCCAGAATATTACTGAAGCCGCGGCCACGGGCGTGTCGCTCTCGGGCACGGCAACGGCCTTCACCATTGCCGACCTGAGTTCGGTGTGGATTATTTGCGATGTGTACGAGAACGATCTGCCCAAAGTGACTGTCGGACAGCAAGCGCAGATCAAGCTCACTGCGTATCCTGACAGAATTCTCACCGGCCGCGTGAGCGATATCGGGCCGGTTCTCGATCCCACCATCCGCACAGCCAAGGTGCGCCTTGAAGTGGCCAACCCCGGCATTCTGCGCCTGGGAATGTTTGTCACGACGACGTTGATGAGCCGCACTACGGTGACGCACGCGTCGGTGCCGGCCAGCGCCATCCTGCACCTGCACGATCGCGAATGGGTGTTTGTGCCCGCGGGCCAGGGACAATTCAAGCGTGTGGAAGTGACCGGCGGATCGATGCTGCCCGGAGGCGAGCAGGAGATTCTGTCGGGCATTACACCCGGACAGCAGGTAGTGAAGGACGTTTTGAATCTTCAAGCGACCGTCGAGGCGCAATGAAAGGCGCTGTAATTGGGGAAGGGTGGTTTTCCCTCTTTTTTATTCCCTGCTCACTATTACCTGTTTTACTCTTCCCGCAGCACTTCGAGCGGGCGCAAACCGAGGATGCGATAGCTGGCGATCCATCCGGTGGCCGTGGCCAGCACCGCGGTTCCGGCGAGCGCGATGACCGTTGCAGCCCACTCGAATTGAAAGTCCACTTCGAGCCGGCGCAGCAGGATGCGCGTGAGCAGGTTGGCAAAAACGATGCCGACTGCACCCGCCAAAAGCCCCAGCACACTGAACTCCACGCTGAAAGTGCGCACGATACGCATGCGCGTGGCGCCCAGCGTTTTGAGCACGACCGCCTCTCGCATGCGGCGGAAGCGTGTGCTGGCAATGCTCGAGGCCAGAATCGTGAGGCCGGCGAAAATCGAAAACCCGGCAAGTAAGCGAACCACCAGCGTGATCTGATCGACGACGCTTTCGATACGTTGCAGTACGTCTGCAATGTTGATGACAGTGATGGTGGGATAGACGGCGAAGAAGGCGCGCTCCATTGCGGCCACTTGCTTGGGATCGATGTGCGCGCCGCCGTACCACGTCGACGGCTGATCGACGATCTGCCCCGAAGGCAGAACGAATTCCAGACGCGCGCCGAGGTGCTGACCGTCGGAGCGGTAGATGGCAGCGACGGTGAGCGCATGCGTGACGCCGCCGATCTGAAGTTCGACCGCGGAGCCGACGCCAAGCTGTAGACGCTTGGCCACGCCGTCACTGATGGCGATCTGCGCGGCACTGCTGATGGTCCACCATTTCCCTTCGGTCACCTTGTCGCCTTCGGGAGGTGCGTCGGCCCAACTGAGTTCGGCGTCTTGCAGCATACGGCGCGGATAATGCTGGCCCTTCATGGCCTCCACCGGCTTACCGTTAATAGAGATGAAACGCCCGTGAACAATGGGGATTAGAGTCAATTGCCGGCTAACGCCCGGCTGATGGGCGAAGAACTCCTTTACGCCGGCAACCTCATTGGTCTGCATGTCAACGAACAAAACGTTGGGCAGACTTGGCGAGGCGGTCTCTTGCAGATCGCGCAGGAGGCCTTTCTGCATGAGATAGACCGCGAGGATGAGCATGACTCCCGTGCCCAGCGCGGCCAACACCGCGGCCGATTGATTGCCGGGGCGGTAGAGATTGGCGAGGCCGTGACGCAGCGAGGACGGCAGATGCAGCCGCGTGCGATTAAGAAGGAAACGCAACACGCGCAGGGCCACCGCGGCCAGCACCAGCAGAACTACGAGCGCGATTGTAAACAGCACAGCGAACCACCCGCCGACTTTGGGTGAATCGGTAAGCGCCCAGGCGATGCCGCCGAGTGCGGCCACCACCGCTGCCGCGATTCCCAGTTGCAGGCGGCGCGCCCACCAGCGCGCCAACCAGCCGCCGATGCCAGTGGGGCTCTGCTCCACAAGCCTGCGCAGCACCAAGACGGGACGCACGGCGCGCACATCGAGAAGCGGCGGCAAGCAGAAGAGCAATGTGGTAAGCAGGCCGGTTGCCAGGCCCGCCAGCGCCGATTGCCATGGAAATGCGAATCGTAAATGCATGGTGAGCAGCGGCCCGAACGCTGCCGGCAACGCCACCATGACGCCAACACCAGCGGCCACGCCCAGCAATCCGCCGGCGAGCCCGAGGCTCATTGTCTGAAGGAGAAAGATGCGCAGCAAGTCTGCGGAGTCCGCGCCGAGGGCCTTGAGAATGGCCAGCGTGTCCATATGCTGCTCGAGATGCGCGTGCATGGCCATGGCAACCCCGATGGCGCCGAGCACCAGCGCGACGAGGCAGATGAGACTCAGGATGGAGGTGGCATTATCGAGGCCTTTCGTAAGGCCGGAATTGCTTTCGCGGAAGTCTGTCACCTGCGCGTCCGGCAGCGCCGCTTCCAGTTGCGCGCGTCCTGCCGTAGCCTGCGCGTTGGCGGTCAGGCCGCGCGGCGGCGTGGCAGGAAACTTGAACAGCAGACGGCGGGAGGCGCGGCTTCCGGGAGCCAGTAATTTGGTGCTGTCGAGCGACGCCTGCGATATCATCACACGCGGGCCCAACATCATAGTCTCGCTGATGCGATCGGGTTCCTGCTCGAGAACCGCGGTGATGCGAAAGTCGCGCTCGCCCAGGCGCAGGGTATCGCCGACGTGCGCGTTGAGACGGATCAGGAACTCATCCGAAACCACGACCGAGTCGCCCTGGAGCGCACGCGCAAGCGGCATCGACGGCTCCAAATCGGCGGCTCCATAGAAGGGATACTCGGCCGGGTCGACGGCCTTGAGCGAAACCAGGATGGGCACGGGGTTCGGCGGCACGGAGGCCATTGAAACTGTCTCGATCACCCAAGTGGAGCGAATGCCGCTTTTCTGATCGGCAATCGCGGCTATCTTGTTTGACTCTTCAGGCGTGGGCGTGCGAAACATGCGCGCGCTCAGGTCGCCGGCGAGCAGCGAGCGCGCCTCGGTGTTCAAAGTCTGGCGGAAGCTGTCGCTCAGACCGCGCACGCCAACCAAGGCAGCCACGCCAACCGCGACCGAGAGAACCACAAAGCCAAATTTGCCGGGAGCGGATTTCAGGTCGCGCCAACCGATGGCCGCCGCGCGCTTCCAGCTCAATGCGCGCTTAGCCATTTATTTCCCTGCTGTTTTTCTGGTTCTGGACGAGGGTGTCTTCGACCACAAGACCGTCTTTGAGCACAATCTTGCGATCGGCCCGGCTGGCGATCTCAGGGTCGTGCGTCACCAGCACCAGCGTGGTTCCGGCCTTGCGATTGCGTTCGAGGAGCAGATCGAGAACCAATTTTCCGTTTACTGAATCGAGGTTGCCGGTGGGCTCGTCGGCCATGACGATGGGCGGCGCGATCACGAAGGCCCGCGCCAATGCCACACGTTGCTGCTCGCCGCCGGAGAGCTGCACGGGATAGTGATCCATGCGCTCGCCGAGGCCGACTTCGTCGAGCAGGCTTCGCGCCTGCGCGAGGCCACTGCCTTCCACATTCAATTCGTAAGGCAGAAGCACATTTTCGAGAGCGGTGAGCGTCTGGATGAGCTGATAAGACTGAAAGACAAAGCCGATCTTGCGCCCGCGCACCGCGGCCAATTCGCCTTCAGCCAGATTGTGGATGGGCACGCCATCCAACCAGATTTCGCCTTCGCTGGGCGTGTCGAGGCCGGCAAGCAGGCCGAGAAGCGTGCTCTTGCCGCTGCCGCTCGCGCCCAGGATGGCCAAAAACTGTCCCGCCGGAATGTCCAACGAGATGCCACGCAGAATTTCCACGCGCCGCGCGCCGTTCTGGATCCACTTTTTTGCGTTCTTGACTTGAATCAATGCGGTTTCCTGCCTATCGACAGTGTAGCTGGGGTTGCTTCGACAGATTTTTGCCAATCCCGGCTACACTCTATTACGTGGACGTTCGACGACTGGTTCCTGCCGCACTCTTTTTCGCGATATTTTGGCATGCGACGCTCTATGCCGCGGAGCCGCCAAATACTGATCGGCCAGTCCTTGTCTGCTACGGCGACAGCATCACCGCCGGACACGGCCTCGCGAACGGCGAAGCGTATCCCGACTTTCTCGAAAAGAAACTAGACGCGCAGGGTTACCGTTACAAAGTGGTCAACCAGGGAACGAGTGGCGCGACGACCAAAGATGCGCTGGCCGGGGTGCCGTTCGTGCTGCGCCTGCATCCGGCCGTCGTGATCGTGGAGTTCGGCGGCAACGACGGCTTGCGCGGCCTGCCCGTGGAGGAGTCGCGCAGCAATCTCGACCAGGTGCTCACTGCGCTTGAGAATGCTCACGTGAAGATCCTGCTTGCCGGCATCACGCTGCCGCCCGATTACGGACCCGATTACATCCGTTCCTTCAACCAGATGTTTCGCGACCTGGCCGCGCGGCACCATGTGGCGTTTGTGCCCATGCTCTACGTGAACCTGGTGCACGTGCCCGGAACCATCCAGGACGACGGCATCCATCCCACCGCGAAGGGTTCGGCAATCATCGCCGACACATTGCTGCCGGCGCTCAAGCCGCTGCTGCGCAAAGGTCCGTGAGCGGACCTGGACGCCAGAAACAGCAACAGCCGGGATCGCTCCCGGCTGTTCAGCTATTGCGCCGTTTACGCTGAAAGACTACTTTTTCTTGGTCTTGGGAGCGACGCCAGTGGTGGCCAGCGTCTTGAGGCGCGCGTTCAAACGGCTCTTGTAGCGCGAGACGGTGTTCGAGTGGAGAACGCCCTTCTGCACGCTCTTGTCGAGACTTGAGACCGTGGCGCGGTACTGCGCCTGGGCGGCAGTCGCATCGCCCTTGGTCAATGCCTCGCGCAATGCCCGAAGGCTGGAGCGCACTCTGCTGCGGTTGGCGCGGTTAACTTCAGTGCGGGTTTCGGTCTGGCGTGCGCGCTTGAGCGCCGATACGTGATTTGCCATGGTTTTGCTTCAATCTCCAAAGCCTGAATTTCAGGGAGTGGTCCTGTTTTTCAGGAAAATGATGCGGGTGGAAGGCCGTCGAGCCGCATCCCTCGCAATTTCTTAGTCTACGGGAATTCGGGAAGTGGGTCAATCGGCACTCTTTTCCAATACAAGATGAGCCTGAAGGAGGGAGTTGATTCCAATACAAGATGAGCCTGAAGGGTTAGTCATGCTGGGGAGTGAACGTCAGCGTGCATCAGGCAGAGAATTTGCATTTGGAAGGGATTCGCCGGTTCGTCGCGGCCAGCGAGGAAATCCGGTTTGAGGGGGCAAATCGCGGCCAGGTTTATGGCTGGGTAGAGCGCGTTCTGGTCGAGCATGAGTACGCGCAGCAGGGCAAGGCGGCGCGCGGCCTGTTGCGGCGCTACATCGAGAAGATGACCGGGCGGAGCCGGGCGCAGGTCACGCGGCTGATCGCCCGCTTCGCGGCCGGCGGCCGGGTGCAGCCGACTGTCTATCGGCGGCGGCGTTTTCCCCAGCGCTTCACGCGGGCCGACATCGAGTTGCTGGCCTCGGTCGACGAGGCGCATGAGACCCTGAGCGGCCCGGCCACACGGCGCATTCTCGAGCGCGAGGTCGAGTTCTACGGCCGCCAGCAGTACGCACGGCTGGCGACCATCTCCGTAGCCCATCTGTACAACCTGCGCCGCAGCCAGCGCTACCGCGAGCGGCGCTTGAACTACACCAAAACGCGACCCACGGCGGTGGCCATCGGCGAGCGGCGCAAGCCCGCACCCCGCGGGCAGCCTGGCTATCTGCGTCTCGATACGGTGCATCAGGGCGACACGCCAGAAGCCAAGGGTGTCTATTACATCAACGCCGTCGATGAGGTCACGCAGTGGCAGATCGCCGGAGCCACGCCCCGTATCAGCGAGCTGTATCTGGTGCCACTGCTGAAGAGCATGCTGCGCCAGTTTCCGTTCCGCATCCTCGGCTTCCACACCGACAACGGAAGCGAGTTCATCAACCGCACCGTCGCCGAACTGCTCAACAAACTGCTCATCGAGCAGACCAAAAGCCGTCCCCGGCAGAGCGGCGACAACGGCCTGATCGAGACCAAGAACGGCGCCATCATCCGCAAGCACATGGGATATGGATACATCGATGCCGGCCACGCCGACGCCATCAACAGCTTCTATCGGGAGTTTCTCAATCCCTACCTGAACTACCATCGCCCCTGCGCCCAGCCCGATGTTGAGATCGATCGGAGAGGCCGCAAACGGGTTCGCTACAGGCGCTACCAGACGCCGCTGGAAACACTGCTGGGGCTCGACAAGCCGGCTCAGTACCTGCGACAGAGACTCAGCATCAACACCCTCAAGCGCATCGGGGCCGCACGGAGCGATACCGATGCCGCGCATCGCATGCAACAGGCCAAGGCAGCGCTTTTTGACCAACTCCGGCTCAGTGCATGAACCGGAGTCTTCGCTCCGCCATCGGCCCGCGCGCGTGTCGGATAGGACCCTTGCCGATTCGCGCGAGGGGAAGGTGGGCGCGCTCGATCGGCAACCCATCCGACACGCGCGCTAATATGACTTGAATCGCAAAAACTAAAGGAAACCAGGCTTCGCTAACCCTTCGTCTCCTTCAGGCTCATCCTTCGATTGGAAAAGACTTCGGCGCAAGGCGCACGGCGGGGCCGCGGAATGCGTCTAAAGTTCGGAGGGCAAAAGCCGTTGCGCGGGGAGGCTGCCGGTTTGACCCGGTTTCGGCGGCCCGGTATACTCGAATCTGCGTCAAGCGGGAGTAGCTCAGTGGTAGAGCATCGCCTTGCCAAGGCGAGGGTCGCGAGTTCAAGTCTCGTCTCCCGCTCCATTCCGCAGCACCCAGCAATCGAAGGGGTACACGGCGGAATGGGACGAAATTGGCCATAGGCCTGGCCCAAGGCGCGGTACCCAAGTGGTAAGGGAGAGGTCTGCAAAACCTTTATGCGCCGGTTCGATCCCGGCCCGCGCCTCCAAACCTTTCAATGACTTACAGGCAGACTCATACAAGGCCAATTGTGCCACTGTGGGGACTTTTGTGGGGACCCTTTGCACTTTGCCCCCTTTTTCGCCCCTCATTGTGTCATTGCGGATTGTCTCTCGAAAGCGGCGATCTGCTGCTCTGCATTGAAGCGCTCTAGCTGTTCCATCGCTTTCGTCTGGTGCTCTTGCGTGGGATGCGCATAGCGGAGAACCATCTGGATTCTGGAGTGTCCCAACATCGCAGCCAACGTCACCAAATCAATGCCGGACATGGCCGCGCGTGTGGCCCACGTGTGGCGAAGGTCATAGAAGCGCATCGGAGGAATTTTGCTTTCCCTCACAGCGCGGTCATGTGCATTATTGATTTTCGGAATGGGCCGGGCCGTGTCCGCTTCGCAGGGGAAAACAAACGGAGTCTCTATGCCATTCATGCGCCGCCGTAAGACTTCCATTGCACCAGCCGTTAGTCTCAGGAGCCGCCGCGCCGCCGCAGTCTTTCCATGAGGGACCTGGAGAACTCCCCGGAGCAAATCCACGTTCTCTGGCCGGAGCGTATAGACCTCTTCCGGGCGCATCCCGGTTTCAAGAATAAGCCTAGCTATATCCCGCAAAAGGGGTGAGGCTTTGGCGAAGTAATCCCGCTCTTCCACATGCGAGAGAACCCGCGTTTGTTGATTGTTCTCCGCTAAGAATTTCACCCGGCTTACAGGATTCCTCACAACCAATTCGGCCTTGATTGCGAAATTGAAAACCGCTTTCAGGCAAGCCAGCTCTCGGTTGACCGTGGCCGGGCGGACCCGCTTCTTAGTCTTGACGCGCGCACCCTTTTCCTTCCCTCGCACAGTCTTGAAATCACCAGCGCGCACGGTCTTGAATCGTTCGACCTCTTCCGGGGTGATCTTGTCTAGTGGGGTATCTCCAAAGAACCTCAGTAGCGCGGCGCTGCTTGTCTCGTAGCGAACATGGGTGCGCGGGTGCGCTGTGTGCTCTTCCGCAGACCACTTGAGGAAATCGCCCATGCTGGTGCGGAAACCCGGAACCGGCTTGCGTTCGGTAATGCCCACTTCGCCCTTGGCAAGAGCCGTCTTGAAGGCCGCTTCAATCTCCCGCGCCGCCCGCTGGCTTTTCACGTTCGCGCTCTTCCGGTAGCGCCGCCCACCGCACACGAACTCATACCAGTACACGTCACCACGCTTAAAAATGGACATGAACTCACTTCCTCACTTTCTTGGACTTATTGGCCGCTGCAATTGCTTTCGCCTTGAGTTTCGCTGCCTTCGCCTCCGCGCGTTTTTGTCGCACTGATGCTTTGTGAGCACAGGCTTGGGAGCAGTATTCTCTCGCGTGATTTGACGTGACTTCGTACACGCTTGAACAATCGGGAAATGCGCAAAGTTCAAATTGAATCCCACTCTGAGTATCGAGGAAAACAGATGCCAGAATTGCGTCAAGCGCAGTGTCGGTAATTACACCACACGACATTTTCGGCCTGTTTTGCGGGTCATTCTGGCAGGGCTTGCTTTCATACATCACCTGATGTGGAAACCCGCGCAACCACTCGAAAGTCGGCTCCGCCACATTGAGAACTAGGGGCTTCATGTGTTTTGGCAGTAGCCTGCCAACACCACCACGGTCATCCTCACCCGGCCCCCAAATAAAGGGGTCCCGAGTGGGAGTTTCAAATTCCCCCAAGAAGATATGGTTCTCTACGAGAATGATCTCGACTAGTTGTTGCCAAAGTTGAAATTCCCTCCATGCAACGACGGACTCAATCCCATCTGATTTGTCGCGCAAATAGCGAAAGCGACCACCGATACTCAAAAAGCTCAGAGCTTCCTCTGGCGTCTTGACCTTGAGAAACGCCTCCGCAAGTGCACCAGCATTTATTTCTTTCCGGGATTTATCGTTCTTCGGCTCCGCTGGAGCCGCGCTCTGTTCCGCCGGGCGCGTGATGCGCTGCCGAAAAATCAATTCCTCGCCCCGCTGCTCAAGTGTGCACAGCATTGTCGTTGGGTAGCAACGAATCTCAAACTCCATCGAAGGTAGGCGGCGAACCTTTGGCGCTCCAAACACGTGTACGGCCTGGCTTGTCGGGATGTGCTCTCGCTTTGTCGGAGTTCTGTGTGCCATGAAATGTTACTAGACCGTGGACATGTTCTCTGCTA
>Ga0302197_10000086_pt1 | contig 86938 bp, 76 predicted proteins | sample II_Bog_N2_1_FD_193526 | JGI IMG/M metagenome (GOLD analysis project Ga0302197, IMG submission 193526) | Peat permafrost microbial communities from Stordalen Mire near Abisko, Sweden - II_Bog_N2_1 | ecosystem: Environmental > Terrestrial > Soil > Wetlands > Peat | place: Sweden: Abisko... | reverse complement strand
GGTAAGCGTCCGGTCTTGGCCGTCTAGACAGGCGGAGAGTAAGGCGTCATTCTCCGGAAGTGGACACTCCAGATAGGCGTCCACTTGGGGCGGAGATGGACACTTCCCGGCAAGTTCCAGCGGTGATAGCGGATAAGAGTGAGTCGTTGGGCGCGCCCCGCGGCAGCGGCGCAATATCGCGGAGAAGCGGCGGATTGTCGAAGAGACGTTGGTGGAAGGCGCGTCCGTTGCGCGAGTGGCGCGGGCGCATGGCATCAACGCGAACCAGGTATTTGGCTGGCGTCGGCTCTACCTGGGAGGAAGACTTGGGGAGCGCAAGCCGGCATTCCAGGAAATCCTTCCACGCAGAATGGATTTGGAGCGCTCACCTCCACAACTTCTCCGCCCACCGGCTTGCTGGGCGTCGGCTTGGGTGGTGATAGCAGTCCACGAATGATCGCGTTTCAGGCGCGATTGGAGTTCTGAGCTTTGCCCGGCGATCCTGGACGAACGGTCGGGCAACCGGAAGCCATCCATCAACGGGCTTCTGGGAGAATCACTAGCAGCGTGCCTTGACTGTAGGGTTTGCAAACAGGCGACGCTGAAGTACCGCCGATTCTCGTGTGAATAGTGGCGGGATCCCATTTAGACCTACGCCGATTCCACCTGCCGTTATACCTGCCATTCGCGCTGCCTAGTATGTACTAAGATCGCCAAAGCTGCCATCTGTTGCTCTGTATCTTGTGAATGTACGTTTCAGCGGAAATTCGAATCCCTCCCCGCCACTATCAACCTTCGAGATTGCGGGAAGCGCCTACCGAATCGCAATTCCCGGTCATCATTTTTCCAGCATACGGTCGCCACGGTGGTCACAAAGGCTGCCAGGACTATGGAAACACTCCAGACGGCCCAAACCCTGCCCGAGCAGGGAAATCACCGCAGAAGGGTCAAATCCATGCGAGAAAGATAGTGGACTAGCGGTGCGGTGAAGACCCTAGCTCCTGGTGGGAATCAGAATAATCCTCGCGCCATGGCTCAGGAACGAACATTCCATCTGCCGCTGCCATTGCCATCCGGCGAGACAGGGCATTCTCCGTCAGCGGCAAGTTCCCATGGTAGGCGTGAGCAACCTCTGCCGCCATCTGAGCCATTTTCGAGCCGCTGCCGCTTTCGTAGATAACGCCCGGACGATCCGCATCTGGTAGAACAGCGACCGTGAAGAATCTGGCGGCACAACGACTCTCATAGAGTTTTACGTCACGGCCATCGGATGTTTCTTTCGGCAAATCGGCTATCAGTGTCCGTTCCCCATGGCGAAACTTCGCCGGGTAGTGCAGATACTGCTTGATGCACTCGAAGGGCACCCTATCGTCATCTCGCCCTTCATACAAGATTCCAAGCTTTTCGTCCGTATCTGGTTCCCATTGGTTTGTCATACTCATCCTGTGCGACCACGACTACATTTTACCGTGGAACTCACGCAACTTTGCGTGAGGTCGATACAAGGGTGGGAGGGTTCGTGACTTTTCGCCCCTAAAAAATGTACTGCTTTTGTACTGCCGACCCGTGATTTGAGCGGTTTTCAGCGATTTCTTCGGAAGTTGGTGACAGAGGTCAAAACCCGCGCAACTGTCGATTTTTCTTGTATCGATGGGAAAATTGAGTACGATTATTCTGACGGTTGCAATCTCAGGGTTGCGTACGAGTCCTACCTGAGGAGCCAACTTTTCAATAAGATAGGGGCACCCGATAGTGGGTGCCCCTTCTGATTGTCCGCTTTCTGTCCGCCTTTCACTGAATCTTTGCGGGTTGTTGCGGCATGACCGTGATCTTTCGGTTTGTACGGAGTGCTGCTGCCGTTAAGCCTCTGTTGCCCGCAATGCTTCACTCTGGTCGCGTTCGTTGCAGATGTCATATCGCTGGAACATGGACCGCGTCTTGTGGCCCGAGATGCTCATGGCGACGGTTTCAGGTACACCAGCGCGCACCATGTCGCGGAACGGCGCTACGCCGAAAATCGTGGGAGAGACGGCCTGAATACTTCAACGCATCCGTATTGCATTCATAACACTTGCGACCGCTTACCGGCTGACCGCAGGCCTGGCACGTGAACTTGCTCAATCCTGCGACAACGCAGGCGGTTGCCCAAGCCTTACGGATGTCCGCGATTGAACTTTTGTGCCGCCCTTAGCACACCGGAGCCATTCCCACTGCGGGGGGCAGAGCAATAGGCTGGTGATGAGCAGACTTCGGGGGAGGGCTGTTCAGACTAAAGCGCCCCATGACTCTAAACGGAGTCACAGGGCGCTTTTGTTTGTTTCAGACCCGATGAACCTGAATGACTGCTGGTTCTATACGGTGGCTCTGTTCGCCTTCTGTTGAATCATCTCCGACTCGGTTTGCAGCCAATCGTCCAGTTCGTGCCCATAAGCTCTCCCGCGTTGCTCGTAAAGTTCATAGGCGCGACAACGGATTTGCTCCTGAAGTTCACGGGTGGATTCGGTTGTTTGTTGGGCTGTTCTGAGCGTAATGGGAATTGTGTGCGTAGATTTCATTGTGGTCTCGCTCCTTCTTGTACGTAATAGCTGACGGTGCTTTGTTGGCGCTTCCTTGCCAAGCTCGGCCAGGCAGATTGAATCCTCGCTGCTGTAAATCGTCACCCGGTCGCGTCACCTTTTAGAAAAAGAGGCAGCCCTTCAACGAGGCTGCCTCATAAGGCGGATGGTCCCCCTTACACTGCTACGAGGGCGTTATGGAAGGTCGAGGTGACGGCTTCAAACGTCTGAACCTTCGGCGTTCCATCGATCACTCTTGCGAGGGTTTTCAACACTTCTGGATAGGCACTGGTGTTGTAAGCCTCTGCATTGGCTTTGCTTTCCCACAGACTGATCGAAATTACATCCACGCTGCCGGGATTTGCCAATGTGATTTCGTCCTTGAATCCCTTCTGCTTGTGCAGTAACGGAAGGATGTCATGCTCGAAGGTTCGGGTGTAATCAGACAGCATGTTGGATTTCAGGCGAAAAGATACATTGCGTGCAAACATATCAACCTCCACAGGTTGTTGTCGCTAAGAGGGGGGAACTTCAGATGGGCTGACTTAGTTTCAGGGAACCTGAAAGAGGAGAACAATGCTCACTCCCCCCAACTGTTGCATTCAAGTGGCCCCGCACGCCTACCGTGCAACTCATTGTTTCGGTACGTCATCGCGGATATCCGGCCGGCACAGTGTGGGTTTCGGTCGTGTACTTTTGGCGGGCGGCGAGCACAAACGGCGACCCTCACTGAAAGGGAATGACGGTCGCAAAGGGCGGGGCAGCAGGTCGGTGCGAATCGGTGCCCAGACTCAAAGTAGCGTTTCGACTTCTGCCGCACGAAACGCGTTGCCAGTCCTGGCACGCCCGTGAAATTTGAAAGCAATCACGAGACTGAGCCACTGATGAAGTGCAACCGCGCCTGAGCTTTCCGCTGATTTCAGATCGGTTTGGGACCCTTAGTCGCAACCAGCACCGCCAATATAGTCGCAGTGTTGCGAACGCTTTCTGCGACAGTTATGAGTGGTTCCGACAGGAGCGGATGTTGCTCCGCTAGTGCCTCAAGACGCGTGCTAACGTTATGGAGTTGATCGACTTCGCGCAAGATCGATTGAAAAGGCATGGGCACACCACTCTCTCGCTGAAAAACCTAAGGTGGGAGAACTTCAGATGGACTGGCTTAGGTCAGAAGACCTGAAAGAGGAGAAAGTGGTAACCACCCCGCCGCCACTATAACACGCCAGAAAGTTGATTTGCCCTGAGGCAACTTGCGCCGTCCAGAAGGTGGGCAAGGGAGTTGGCGGTGGGCACCCGATTCGATTCGGTGCGCCTCAAACGGTGGGGTTGGTGGATATTCCCACCCGTTTCACATCGTGCCATCGCATATCGCCGCGGAGATACTGCCAGATGCCCTGCAGCCGCCAGAACATCGTCAGTTGCCGGTACGGGAAATGTTCAAAGAAACAATAAAAGATTAAACGAGTAACCTCGCGCCAGTCACTGTATCGACGAAAAGTCATTTCTTCCAGGAGGACGGATCCGATTGAGATCATGGTCGCGAAGGCGTATCCAAACAATAGAAACTGCACAAAAAATGCCTGACTGAGCTCGCCCAGTACGAAAGCAGTGACGATGGTCGAATATCCAACCAGCTCAACCACCGGGGCGAAAAACTCGAAGATCCACATGTAGGGCAAAACCATCCAACCCACGCGTCCGTAACTGGGCCGAAAGAGCATGTCGCGGTTTGGCCATAGTGCATCGATCAGGCCTTTGTGCCAACGCGCTCGCTGTCGCGCCAGCGAAGCCAAGTCTGAGGGCGCCTCCGTCCAGCAGGTAGGATCGGGAATGAAATTGATGTGATAGGGACGGCCCTCTTCCTGGAGGTGGCGATGAAGCCGAATCACAAGGTCGAGGTCTTCTCCGACGGCGTGAGTGCGAAAGCCTCCGACTTGCTTCACCAGGTCGCGCTGGAAGATGCCAAAGGCTCCGGAAATGATCGGCAGCATGTTAAAGCCGGCCCAGGCTTCGCGTCCTACCAGGAATGCGCGCAGGTACTCAATCACCTGCAACACCTCAATCGGTTTCTTCGGGAGGCGCACTTCTTTCAGTTCGCCGTTGGTCACCGTGCAGTTGTTCAGGATGCGCACAATCCCCCCCACGGCAACGACCCGGCTGGGATCGGAGAAAACGCCGGCCATGATGCGCATGAGAGATTCCTTTTCGAGGATCGAGTCGGCGTCGACTACACAGATGTAAGGGCTGGTAGCCGCGTTGAGGCCGGCATTGATTGCGTCGGCCTTACAGCCAGCCGCCTCCTTGTCCAGAACCAGCAGTTGGGGTTCGGTCGGACTGCGGTAGATTCCGCGCAGTGGCGCGGTCGCAATGTCTGGAATGTAGAGAACCCGAGCCGTTTGAAGTTGAAACGCCAGCTCCAGTTTTTCCAGGGTACTGTCGCTCGATCCGTCGTTGACCACAATGACTTCCAGGGCGGGATAGTCGAGGCTCAACAAAGCCCTGACACTTTCGACGATGCTGCTCTCCTCATTGTGAGCCGGGACCAGCAGCGTGATCGGCGGAGTAAAAGGAGAAGCCTTAAGCAGTTCAAGTTTCAGACTGGCCAGGCGGTGACGGTGGATCGTGTTCTTGAAGATGGCGGTAATCAGCAAGATCAGGTAGATGAGATTGGACAGCAGGTAGTAAACAAAGAATGTGTCATTGGAAATCGACAGGAATAACCGCATTAGTGTGCACCTGCGGCGACGGCCAAGGCTTTGCTGTTCACACCCACGCGGTCCCTCGCGGCCGCGACCACGTCGCGCAAGCTCTGGGCGGAACCGCAACCAGGACCCAATTCCATTGCGCTGACGATGTTCTCGATCGCTCCCGAGCGCTCCAGTTCTGAGATTAAAGCCTGCAAAGCATAGTCGTCGTTGGTCGCCACCACATCTTCGAGAATCTGCTCCAGTTGCGGCTCCATGCGCGCGAGTGCCCATGCGGCACGTTGACGAACGTAGCGATTGGCATCGCAGAGCGCGTGCAGCAGCGTTCGGATTTTTCCGATGTTCTCGACTTCGCCCAGAGCGACCACTGCCCGCAAACGTACAAACCACTCCGGATCGTTCGCCAGAGAATGGAGCGCGGGCAGAGTGAACGACGTGTTGGTACGGCCTAAAGCTCGGGCTGCGGAACCGCGTACTTCCGGGAGTGGGTCGGCCGCCAGCACAAGCAATTCCTCGCCCAAGTCAGGCGATGCCAACTCTCCCAGCACGCGGGCCAACAACTGCCGGACCGCACCGTGGGACCGTTCCACGTAGTTGACCAGGATGCTGGGGTGGAGATTACAACATTTCACCAATGCGCTCTTCAGAGTATGTTCAGGCACGTCGAGTTGCGTCAGCATGCGTTCCAGGATGGGAATGGCGGCGTCCATACGCGCGATACGCCCCAGCCCGCGAACCGCGGCAATGCGGGTTTCTCTGGAGCGCGAATCCAATGCTTCGGCCAACGGAGGGATGGCCTCGAAAGCCCGGGTGCGGCCCAACGCAATCAGCGCAGTCCGACGGCGCCATCCCCGTGCCGCCCGCGTCTCGCACACTCGCATATCAAGCAGACCACTCTTGCGCAGACAATCCAGCAGGCTGGGAAGCGTCTCTGGAGTTCCCATCTCGATGTTGTCCAGCAAAATGGACTCCACAATGTCACAGTCGAGGGGGTTGAAGCGCCAGTTGCGCGGCGGTACTTTGCCCGAAACAATGTCATCCCACTGCGCCCGCAATGCGATTGTGCGCTCGGTCTTGCGGCGGAAATAACGTCCTCGGTACCAGCGTCGTAGAACGATGAAGCCAACCAGCAACAGGATACCCAGCAGCGACCCGAGGATCGCCTTCAGCACCATTTCCGCGGGCCCGAGTGTTTCGATCGCGCTAGAAATGAATCCCATAGCTCAGTCCGAAACTCGTGATTGTCTGGTTTAGCTTCAGGTCCTGGCGCGACACGTATCCGGTAATATCCTGCCGTTCCGCCATCTGGTAACGGAGACCGCCCCCATAAGTGTGTCCGGCAATCCGGCCGATCTGGTCGATCTGCGAGAAGTTTTCTGTGCCTACCGCATAGAACACGTTACCCGTGAAATGACGGGGCAGGGGGAACCCAATCTTGCTCCAGCCGGAGGGTTCCCAGGCCACGGGAGTGCCGGCGAACCCGGTGCGTGCTCCGATCACCGCAAGCGTCCAGGTCCAGTCCCTGGGGAGGTAGACAATCTGATTGGTCGCGAACGTCAGAACATGTGCGCCGTTATACCAATACCAATGTTGCTGGAAGGAACCTTCCAACCCTCGTATCCAGTGGTCGCGGAAGCGGAAAGTGTGTCCGTACTCGAAAAATGCTTCATGCGTGGGCACCACCTGCTGCTGGTTGGCCACGGCGCCGCCCACGTTAAGCCAGTTGTTTGGGGTAAAGTGAAATGCCGTACTGGCCAAGAACTTAGCTGCATTCTCTCCGAAACGCTGGTAGATGCTGGTCCCGAAAACGGTCGACCATCGCTGGTTCCAACGGGAATTCAGGCTGATACCCTGGGTCTGAGCTGCACCCGTGTAATTGAAGAAATCGACGTCATCGCCAATTCGGAGCTCGTGGACGGTGTTTGGTCCAAGGTCCGCCATTGCCGTCCTGGCATCTTGGTTGTTGGGATCGAAGTGGAGGGTCTCCCGGTATTGCGAGCGAGCTTCGGGCACATGGCCCAGCAAACTCAACACTCGTGCGCGACGCACTAGAACCTCGGGGTCCGAAGGAGAGATCTTTCGTGCCTGATCGAGAATCTGCAACGAATCCTGCCACTTCTGTTGCCAGAGCAGAACGTCAGACAAGGAGGTCAGAACCTCCACGTCCTTTGGAAAGCTCCGTAGAACCAACCGGTATTCGGCTTCGGCTTCCGGCCAATGGCCTTTCCACGCCAGTAATCGGCCTCGCCAACCGTGGGCCTCCAGATCGTCGGGCGCTTGTGCCAAGCGCTGCTCGACCACGGCAAAAGCGGCATCCAGATTCTGCGCTTGGACTTCCGTGCGCACGCGCGGCTGCCAGTCATCGCTGGTCTGTCCCGATGCGGGAAATGCCGGCAGGAAAAACAGAATCGCGATGCACAGTGCGATGAACCATTCCCCTGACAGGTAACTCGGTTTTATTTCGATTGCACTCAAGGCCAAACCTGATGACTTCGATCGACGATCTATCTGTTGAACGCCCTCATGCGGAACTAGGGCAGGGCGTATAGCTAGATTGTCTTCTTAAGAAGAGCGGTATGTAAGTTACTGAGGTAACGCAGTTAGTATCAAAGCGGGATTGGGAAAACTAGGACTGCGGACAAGGACTCTTAACCCAGTGCCGAGCCAGGAAGCACCACCTCAAGGATGATAAGTCACATGCAGGGAAATTGTTTGGCCCGGCGTTAACGCAGGGAGAACAATGCGCCGCTGGTCTGCGGATACGGTTGCGCCTCCGCTAACACTAGCGACACGACGCTGGAATTCAAACGTGAGACCGGCTACGGGTTCTTGCGAGGTGATTTGCAGATCGGCGGTCGCACTCGAGGCGGAGATCACACCCCACTGCAAACCGTCACGGGCACGCCAGAATTTAGCAAAACTCAGCATGTCCGTCTTGCCGATGTCGGGAGGGAGTTGCCGAAGCATTTCGTCTTCCGCAGCGGCTTTTGTCTTGGACTCATTGCTGTGGACGAGAACGACGCTGATTGCACCATTCTCGGCATTGGCGCGAATCACTTCCAAGGCCTGCGGCACGCGCCGCGCATAACCGGGAGGCTCTTCGTCCTCGATCGTAACCGGGAACTCGTAAATTCCGCTGTCCTCCTCGAATCCGAGGTCGAGAGGTAGGGCATACGGAAAGTTGCTGAGCACGTCATCCGCGGTAAAGGAGGAGTCGAACTCATAGCCCGAACGCACCAGAGCCTCGGCCAGCGAACGCGGAACTCGCAGATGTCCGGCACGGAAGAAGATCGTCTGCTGACCTGGGATTTCTCCATCCAGGAGTTCCTTGCTGACGCGAACCTCCCCAAACACGGTCGCGCCTGACGCCGTGTCAAATCCCAGTCCGCGCGGCTGGTAGGTGGAATATGTTTCCTGACCAGTTCCCAGGTCGAACTTGTTGAAGCCGCGCGAGTGAATAATCGAGTGGCTGCCGATACTGGCTCCCTGCTCCTTCAGTTCCCGAAGAAATGTGAGATCGGGATCGAAAAAAAATGCTTTACTGTTGGCGTCGTCGACGTACTTGGTCTGGATGAAAAAGGTACTGCTGGCCCGATTCGCCTTCTCCATGCGCACAAAATCCAGACCGGGCTTGAATGAGTCCTCCCAATCGACATCGTGAGAGAGCAAGACCACCGATCGCTGGCCATCCGGGATTGTGGCTAAACGAACCCAGTCCTTGGCATAGCCTTCATACCAGGCCCTTATCACGAGCAGCCACACGTCCGCACCGGGCTCGAACTCATTCACATAATGCCGCTGGGCCTCGAAGTCACGGTTGCTCTGGCATCTCAAAACAGCGTCAACCAGACTCATCCCGAGGAGGTACGCTTTTCCCTTGCCCAACGCGTTGCTGAACAGAGCTGCGGTTCCATCCTCAAATCGTGCCAGCACCTCGGTCCCAGCCTCAGCCGTATAGCCGTTCGTCCAGATGACCTCGGGAACGTTCGGGCTACCCAGGCTGATCTCACGTTCCTCTGGCCGGTTCAGATACTTCATGACAAAATCCGACGTGGAAGTGAACACTAGGCGATGGCGCTTGCGCGAAGCGGTAAAGTCGCGGAAGCCGAAGAGCGGCTTGAGCCCACCCCAATACACGTTCTGCGCAAAGATGTTTCCCCCTTGCTTGACGAACGCGAGCAACTGCTGAGCGTCCGCTTCGCTGAACGTCGTCGGACCCACCTCAGGATAGAGAATGACCATCCGGTGTTTGAGCGCCTGGTTCAGGTTGCGCGTAATAAAGAACGGAATCCCCATTTCCTTTAGTACATGCACAAGAGCGAGCGGAGTCTTGGGGCCTTCTTCCGTGGGCATCCAAAACACAGCTACCTGCAGCGGGAAAGATTCCGGGAACTCCTGCTCGGGATTCAGATCGTGGTGTGCAAGTGGTAGCAGAGCTAGGCTCGCCGCATGCAAGCGCGGCGTCGAGTGATGCATCTTCCACGCCACTCCGGCGCCGAGCAATCCAAACGCTACGATCACGTAGATGATGTAAGGTTTCAGACCAGCATCCTTGAGACTTATTGTATTCCTCGCCATGAGTCGGCAAACCGGAAGTTATCCGAGCCTCCAAGTCGCCAGCTTAGCTGGCGCAAAAATGGCCGTGCTCGATGCCAATGGAAAGCTGATTTACAGCCAGAAGAACGGCGAATTTGAGAATGCGCGGGCACTCTCCCCCGAAGATGTGGCCGCATTCCTGAATCAATGGAAGCCTGCAGCTTGAGTTCGCGCGCCAAGGTGTTTTTCACGTCCTGCACCAGTTTCGGAAAATTCCTAACCACGACTGTTGGTCAGGCTACCCGGCGACGTGCTTGAGACGCTGGGCGCGGACTTTCAGAGTTTCTGGATCTCTGTCCGCGTTTGTATTGGATCACGCCGAACAGCCCACCCAGCACTGTGAACGCGAGCAGAACGAAAAGCACATCCCAGTAGTAGAGAGCGAAAAACCTTACGATGTGCCGCCCGTAGTGCGCCCCGAGATATCCCAGGAGAGCGAAGCGAATGCCGCGGCCAACGGCTAAGGCGGTCAGAAACTTCCTGGTGGGATATTGCATGGCGCCCGCCGCCAAAAGCATGGGCACGATGGGAAACGGCGGCGGCAGAAGAGCGGGGATCGCAACCGCGGCGAAGCCCCAGCGTTCAAAGATCGCATATACCCGGTTGGTCGTACTCCTGGAAAACCTCTTCTCCAGAGTCTCTTTACCGCCTTTGCGAGCCATGCGATAGGTAAGATAGCCGCCGAGAACGGCTCCCGCCGTTGCCATGAGGGCATAGTAGGCCCAGATGTTGCCATGATGGGCGGCCAACAGGACGGTGACGACATCGGTGCTGCCGGGCAGAGGGATCATCGAGTTGTCGACGAGGCCCAACAAAATGAGGCTCGGGCCGCCGAGATGGATCAGCCATCGCAGGGCGCTCTTTTTCGAAACGAGCAGGACGATCGCAAGCAAGTGCATGTTCTACCCATTCGAGCAGGATTCCGGCTGCTGGATTGTCACTTGGAGCGCATCATGTGCTTGTGATCCTAGCTCGCTTTCTTCAGAACAACGACAACGCACAGAATAAGCAGAACAAATGCAATCAACGCCAGTTGCGCTCCAAGAGTTGTCTTCATTTCTAAGCACTTGCCCGTTTCGTAGACCACGCCGGAAGGAAAAGATGGCAATAGTTGGCGTTGCCTTCGACCACAGTGTGGTTCTTACAGACGGTGATCTTTCGAGCCAGGCCGAGGTCGGAAATTTGCAGGCGATTCAGTTGCATTTCGTTCCCTTCGGCGATGGACTTCGCACCGGTAATCTGGGCAATTTCGCGAAAAATGCGGGCGCGCTGCTCCCCGAAGCCGGGCACCCTTACGGCAGCAACCTGCAAGAGACCGCGCAACTTGTTCACGACCAAAGTCGCCAGCACTTCGCCCCCGACATCGTCGGCGATGATGAGCAGCGGGCTGCCGACATTCTTAACCTGCGCAAGCAGCGGAAGCAAGTCTTTCCTGGAACCGATCTTTCCCTCGTAGAGGAAAATCCAGGCATTCTCGAACGCGACTTCCATACGCTCGGGGTCGGTAATGAAGTAGGGTGAGAGATATCCGCAGGCAAAGTGCACGCCGCGCGCCAGCGGTTTTTCGCTGGAGATGCGGGGAGTCACGCTCCTGGGGCCGATTGTGCCAGCATGTTCCATGCTAGCCAGAATGCAGTCGTCTACTATAGCAAGATTCGCAGCCATACTGATTTCTCATTTCGAGCCTGTGTTCGGCATCGCTTGTGAGTATGTCGGATTTCAGCGTTGCATGTTGGTCAGTTTTGTACACACTGTGGAATAAAAGCCGGCTTAGGGTCCGCGGCCCTGTTTTTCCAGAGGTGAAATTCCTAGCAGACGAAAACGGCGTTCGTAGTTTTGACACTCGTTGCCCCCCGCCAGCACTGTTCCGCTCCGGCATTGTCCCGCTCCAACAATTCCCGGAAGTGTTCCATTCTGCACAGTATTTCGAACGAGGGTGAGCGAATCTGGGAAGGGTTCGAGAGGTCACTATGGCGAAAACAGCAGTTGGTTTATTTGAGAATACAAATTCGGTCGACGATGTCGTTCGCGAACTCGAGGCGAGCGGTTTTCCCCGGAAAGACTTGCGAGTTCTAGGCGAGCCGAGGGAGATGGCGGGCAGCGGAGTCCTGAGCACTCCGCACACCGATTTTGAAGTGGGTTTGATTCGGGATCTGAGGGCGTTCGGGGCCAATGAGGCCCACGCGGAAGCGTACGTCCAAGGAGTACGGCGTGGCGGAGTCATGGTTTTCGCAACCGGTTCGGGCGCAATGGCGGACAACGCCGCCGCCATCATGAATCAACATTGTGCGGTGGAGATTGAAGAGGTCGGCGGTTCGCAACCGTATCTTCCCGGAACGGCGAACGACGAGATTGCGCAAAATCGCGATGTCTCGTCCCAAGCGGGGAGGGTCCGCACCTCGGGCTCCGGCGCTCGCTTGTTCGTTTGGTAGCTATTTCACAAGAAACGAAATGCTCGGAGTTGTAAAGCCAGGCGTTATAGAGCAAAGCAATGAAGATGAAGAGGAGATTCAAGAACATGAACACATTCGGATGTGGTGACGGGTTCTCAAAGCGTCGATGGCAGAGCCTGGTTTCGCTGTTGTCGGTCGCGGTGCTGTGCGCGGTTGGGACGCCGCAACTTTCGGCCATGCAGGACGCGCCCGCGACGGCGCAGGGCGCGCAAGCGCCCCCCTACGCGCAACAGACTCCCCAGCAGTTGCAGCGCCTGGTCGCGCCGATTGCGCTCTACCCGGATTCGCTGGTCGCGCAGGTCCTGGCAGCGTCCACGTTTCCCGAGCAAGTCGTAGAGGCCGACCGATGGGTGCAGGCAAATCCCGATCTGAAAGGCGATGCGCTGGGCAAAGCTGTAGACCAGCAACCGTGGGATCCTAGCGTCAAAGCCCTGGCTGCATTTCCCTCCGTCCTTGGAAATATGGATAAGAACCTCTCCTGGGCGTCATCGCTCGGCGACGCCTACTTCAATCAGCAGGCGGATGTCATGGACGCTGTGCAGGTGATGCGCCGGCGTGCGCAAGCGGCCGGCGATCTCAAGACCACCGAGCAGCAAACCGTAACCACGCAAGGCTCGACGATCGAAGTAGCTCCTACCAACCCCGATGTGGTTTACGTCCCCGCGTATGATCCATGGCTGGTTTACGGAGATCCCATCATGGCCTGGCCGGGGTGGTATCCGTATCCCGGAATCTGGTTTGGCGGGCCGTACCTGTCGTGGGGCGGCGGCTTCGGAATCGGCTGGTTCGGCGGTTATGGATGGGGCTGGGGGCATTGGGGATTCAATTGGGGTGGCGGATACGCGATGTACGGCGGCGGCCGATACTACTCCCGCAGCAACACATTCTATAACCGGAGCAGCTACTACCGAGGAGGCGGCGAGCGGGGCGTAGCAAGGAACGTGCAGCGCGGAATGAGCGGCAACCGCGGCGGAGCTGGCGCTCGCAACGAGGGGGCCAGAGCCGGCGGGGGGCGCGGCGAAATGAACAACCGTTCCGCGGCGACGAACCGGGCTTTCAACGGAAATACCAAGGCAGCGCGAGGATACGCTGAACCCCGCGGACAAAGCGGCACACGCACGGGCGCCTTCAGCGGTTATGGGAGAGGCGGGCAGGCGCGAAGCGCTTCGTCCCGCGGAGCCGCGAGCATGGGCGGCGGAATGCGTGGCGGTGGTGGCGGCGGATCTCACGGCGGTGGCGGCGGACGGCACTAAACTGGCGTGCGGTCGTGTTCCTGGCAGCTTGTAAAACTTGCAAATGGAGAGAAGACATATGCGGCGAGCAAACGTAGATACCGACAACTTTCTTTGGACCGCTCTTCCTGAGTTGACTGTGGCTAAGTTGACTGTGGCGGCGATTCTTTTGACGGCCTTCCTTTCCGTCCGTTCCATGGCGCAGCAACCGGGCCAGAAAACATTTTCATCGCCGGAAGACGCGAGCACCGCGCTGGTGGCGGCCGCGCAGAGCAACGATGAAAAGGCGATGCTCGACATCCTCGGGCCAGACGGGAAGCAAATCGTTTCGTCGGGAGATGACACCGAGGACGCCAACAACCGCGCCAATTTCGTGAAGCGATATCAGGACATGCACCGTTTGGTGGCTGAACCGGACGGAACCACCACTTTGTATATCGGTGCAGAAAACTGGCCTACTCCCATACCGCTGGCGAACAAAGGCAACGCTTGGTATTTCGAAACCGAAGCGGGCAAGAAGGAAATCCTGTACCGGCGAATCGGCCAGAATGAAACATCGGCAATTGCCGTGTGTCAGGAGCTGGTTGCGGCGCAAACGGAATACCACGCCGCGCAGCACGAAGAGTACGCCCAGAAGATCTTCAGCGATGAGGGACAGCACAACGGCTTGTATTGGAAAGCTGCCAACGGCGAACCCCAGAGCCCGATCGGACCGCTGGTGGCATCTGCCGTGGCCGATGGCTACGCCAAGAGCCAGGACGGCGCACCGACTCCTTACCGCGGCTATTACTTCCGCATTCTGACGCGGCAAAAGAAAACTACTGCGAGCGGCGCGAAAAATTACATGGTCAATGGCAAGATGACCGAAGGCTTCGCGTTCGTGGCTTATCCCGCGGAATACAGATCGTCCGGCGTGATGACGTTCATCATCAATGAGGATGGAGTGGTTTACGAAAAAGATCTTGGTAAGAAGACCGACGTTCTAGCCAAAGCCATGAAGGAATACAATCCCAATTCCAGTTGGCAAGAGACGAACGACCAGCCGGAAGAAGATGCCAGCGTCCGGGAAACCAAGTAAGACAAGGAAAGCACCATGAAACCGCCTTCAATTCGCACTGTCGGCCAACGGATCGGGTGAGCCTTGTGCTTTTCAGCAACAGCGAACTTTGTGGGCAGCGGAGTTCTGGGCGCCATCGGCGTGGTCACCTTGACAAAGGTGAAGCACAGGCGCGAACTGCTGTTCGCAGCGCTGCCCACGCTATTCGCCGTTCATCAGTTCATCGAGGGATTCGTCTGGTTGGGACTCGATGGGATCCTGTCGCCAGCAGTGGCGCACAACATGGGCGCGGCGTTCATCTTGTATGCGCAGGGGTTGCTTCCCTTCCTGCTGCCGCTGAGCGTGCTGCTGTTCGAGCCGGACGTTAAGAGCCGCAGGCGGATGCTGCCGTTCGTTGCGCTCGGCGGAGCAACTGCGCTCTACACATTGTGGGGATTGACGGCCTATCCATCTCAGGTGTATGTCGAAGGAAATAGTATTGTGTACATCAATCCAGCGACGCACAAAACCGCGATTGCGGTGCTCTATGTGATCGCGACGTGCGGCTCGCTATTCTTCTCGAAGGTAAGAGCGATGGTGATCTTCGGCGCGGCGAATTTCTTGATCCTGATGGCCGTAATGGCGGTTCGGCGGTACGCCTTCACCTCGCTGTGGTGTGCGTATGCGGCGGTCGCAAGCATCATCATTCTCGTCTACTTCTGGAGAAGCAGCGGCAGCCGGCCATTCCGCTATGCATAGCGAAACCAATTGGTCTATCACGGTCCCGGGAAAATGCGGCAAAGAATGGCGCGCTTAAATTGATCCTCACGAATCACGCGTCGTGCTGACGGGTTGATCGCCACCGGCGCCACCAAGCGCACGTGGATCTTCATCGACGCTGAGCAATACCGAACAGTATTCCGGCGCCGCCGCTGTCATAGTTTGAGCGGAACTTATGGAATGTTCCGAGAACAACGGCAAGTTGCCGAGGAGACGAACAAAATGTCTACAGAAAATTCTGTGGTTGCGATCTATCGCCAACATAGCGACGCCGATCTGGCAATTCAGGAGTTGCAGCGCGGCGGAGTCGACATGCACAAATTGTCGATCGTGGGAAAGGGTTATCACACCGATGAACAGGTGGTCGGCTACTACAATACCGGCGACCGCATGAAGTATTGGGGCAAGGTTGGAGCGTTCTGGGGCGGTTTTTGGGGGCTTCTATTCGGATCTGCTTTCTTCATGATTCCCGGCCTCGGCCCAATCCTGGCTGCGGGACCGGTAGTTGCGTGGATCGTGGCAGGGTTGGAAGGCGCGGTGGAAGTAGGAGTGTTGGGTGCTTTGGGAGCTGGCCTCTACAGCATCGGAATTCCCAAGGACAGCATCGTGAAATACGAAGAGGCGCTCAAGACCGATCAATTTCTGGTGATCGCTCATGGGACCGCGGCAGAAGTGGCCACAGCAAAGAAGATCATTGAAAACACGCATCCTCTTTACTGCACGCTGCACACACACGAACTCGTAGCAGCCTAGGGCCGCACGTCCCAATTCGTATTGAAAAGTGCGTCGAACGAGTTTTACCCAGCGGCAGAAGCTCTGACACCTTTAAGGGTTTCAGAGCTTCGCCAACCTCGGTTGGGTTGGACAGGGGCAATGGGTAACGCACCACAGTCAATGGAGCGGAAAATATGCTTAAGAGAGACAGGCAGCACGAAAATGAACTTGGACCCGATTCAGCCGGGCAGTCCGGCGACCTTCAGGGAATATCGGACATTGCCGGCGCGGATTCCGAGAGTTTGACGGAATTGCTGGAAGAGGGAAACTCGTTCGAAGCCGAGGCGGTGGATGGCGTGGAAAACGCCAAAGACCCGGATGTGTCTGAGGTCAAAACGCGGGAAGTGCCGGAAGACGACGTTCCCAAAGAATATCGAAACGCCAGCTAGGCGCGCTACACCAAAGTGAGCGCAGCCGTCATCGTCCGTTCAGCAGAGGAGAAACACCATGCCACAGAGTCCACACAATCAGCTCGCAGAAATGCATAATTTTGCGGCCCACGCTCACGCCGCGGCTGCTGTCGCCCACGGCAAAGGGGACCACTTGTCCGCGCACGAACTCACCAGGCAGGCGCACGAGCATTCCATGAACGTACACAAGCTGGCTGAAGAACTCGCCACGAAGGACGCTACAGCCAGCAAACAATAGAATTGGATGAGACTCGGAACTATATCTTGCCGAACTAGGTCTTGCCCTGCGCCACGCTATTTTCACGCCAACTCTCTTACCGAGTCTCTGCGTTAGGCATTTTGATGGTCTTATTTTCCTAGAGCTGACTCTCACACGATCCCGAGGCGATTGAACACCGGGACTTTGACAATATCCAACGCGAATGCGAAGACAACTGCACCCGCAAGCAGGGCTCCCATCACGAATAGTGGTAGAGGCGACATAGCGATTCCCCGATTCGCCAAGACCGAGGCGATCAGCAGATCGGTTATCGAGGAGAGCAGCAGCCAGGAGCTTGGTCGAGTTGACCACAAGCGCTGACGAGTTCGATTTGTGTACATCGTCGCTTGATTGCCGAACACAATGACCACGAAGGCAAGCGTTCTCAGTGTCTCGATTCCTAGTCCCAGCCGGAATTTCCCGATGGCCAGCACCGCAGTGCAAAATAGCAACTCGCCGATGCCAATAAGAACGCCTGCGATCGTCAGGTTGCCAACTCGCCACGCATTTGGCGTTGGGGAAGGCCGCACGTTGTCAGTCGTCAGGGACATGCCGAGGAAATCGCCAGTGATCATGATAATGACCATCAACATTGGCGTCAGGATTGCGTGTCCGGTAATGACCAGACCCGCTGCCAGGAAAAGCACCTGCACAATCTTCTTGGTGACGGAATTCAAGGTGTAGGTCAGGATGCGCTGGAACGTTACCCGGCCTTCTTTTACCGCAGCCACAACACCTTCGAGTCCGGGCTTGGTCAGCACAATTCCGGCCGCCGATTTTGCAACGTCGGTCGCACTGGAAACTGCAATTCCCATCTGCGCCTGGCGCAGCGCAGGCGCATCATTGGCGCCATCGCCGCACATGCCGACGGTGTGTCCGCTCTTCTGAAACGCCTGCACGAGGTGATACTTGTCCTCGGGCAGAACTCCGGCAAACACCGCGAACTCTTCTGGGCGAACACTCGCCGGGATTGGCCCCGGCGGGCAGACCGCGCCCTCGAGCCCCACTTCTTGCGCAATGATCGCCGCCGTGGCCGGTGCATCGCCGGTCACCATCACCATGCGGACGCCCAGAGTATGCAGCTCCTTGATAAGCTCGGCCGCATCCGTGCGCGGTGGGTCGCTCAGCGCAATGATTCCTGCCAGCCGCATTGTCGTCGGTGTTCCTACGGCAACGGCCAGAACCCGAAAACCCTTCACTTCGAGTTCGTGCTCCGTCGCAGCCGCGGTCGGCGTTGGTTCGGTCAATTTGATCACCGCCGCAAATGCCCCTTTCACGACGCGCAGCGTGCCGCCGTCCGTATCCACCGCTGTCGCTTCGGAGATCTTTGTTGCAGGATCGAAGGGAACGAACTTGGTCAACTTGTAAGTAACTTTCGACGGATTGGCCGCGTTTGCTTTCGTGGCAGCAGCACGGATCGCGGTATCCACGGGGTCCTGTCCGCCATCGGAACTCGCCAAAGCCGCCATCGCCAGTAGGCGGGCGTCATCGAAGCCCGGCTCAGGATGGACGACGGTTAGGGTTAGTTCGTTGCGAGTTAGTGTCCCCGTTTTATCCGAGCAAAGAACGTCGAGAGTGGCCGCTTCGTCTACAGCGGACAAGCGTGTCGGAAGCACACCCAAACGTGCCAGGGCTTTTGCACCCAGCGCCGCCGCGAGCGTAAACGTAGCCGGCAGCGCGACTGGGATCGACGCCAGAATTGCGGTGAGAACCAAGGGGATAATCTCACCAATCGACATATTACGGCCATGAGCGTAGACGACCAGCAAGACGATGATTGCGCCATTGAAGATGGCGAGATTTCGCACCACGCGCACGACGGTTTTCTGCTGGGTGCTTTCGACGTGGGCGGTGCGGACGAGTTCCGCAGTATGCCCGAACTTTGTACGCGCCCCGGTCTCGGTCACGATTCCCGTGGCTTCGCCGCGCCGCACCAGCGCGCCGGCATAAGTTTGAAGGCCCGGTCCAGCTTCGATGGGGACGGATTCGCCGGTGAGCATGGACTGATCGAGTAGGATCGATCCCGCGACCAACTTTACGTCAGCGGCCACGACACCGCCGAGCGACAGCTTCACTGTGTCGCCTGGCACCAACTCAGTGGCAGGTATATTTTTCCACGCGCCGTCGCGTAACACCGAAGCCGTAAGCGCGAGCCGCGATTTCAGCGCGGCAAGGGTAGCTTGCGCGCGTCCTTCCTGGAAGAACCCGAGCACAGCGTTGAATACCAGCAGCCCAGCGATCACCGCAGCTTCGACATACTCGTGGAGCGCGGCCTGGAGGATGATTGCAGCTTCGAGCATCCATGGAACCGGAGCCCAGAATTTGGCCAGCGCCATACGCCATGCCGGTACCGCGGTGTCCGGCATTGCGTTCGGGCCGCTTTTCGCCAGCTGCAACCTCGCTTCATCACTGGTGAGGCCGCGCGCGAGGTTATCTTCGCCGCCAGGGGTTGCTGTCTGCGCCGGAGCAATCGAGATGGCGGTAGTGGAAGGCATCATCTCACCAGGACTTTCGAACCGTCACACTGCTGTCGTCGCGGTCACGGCGGTACCCCTGTCAGTTCGGTTTTGCGTTTGCCGAAGCCTGGACCGGTTGGTCGGAGGTTGTTTTGGATTGAATCGCGGCCGGTATTTGCTTGTTCGGCGGCATCTCGGTTCCAGCTGGATAGATAAAGATCTGCACCGTACCCCAGCCGGCATCCGAACCCGTGTCCGGCTGTTTGCCCATTCCCAGAGTCTTGAGCTGACTATCGTCAAACCCGAAGTTCTCCACCAGATACTCGCGTACAACCATGGCTCGGGCTTGAGTTAGAACCAGATCCTTCTGAGTATCGCCTTCCATGCCCGAGGAAGCCACGATCACCGCAAACCCGAACTGGTTATTCGCAAGAAACTCGCCGCCAGCGCTTAACGATTTCTGATTTTTCAGCTTGGCCGAATCTTGCTTGTCGAAAAGCTGCTTCGCCGGATAGGTGAACTCCTTGGTGGGTGCTGTTTCCGGCAGGCGATCAATTGCATTCTGCGCCAGTTCGCCGGAGTCTTCGTAGCCACGCTTCTTGAAGTACCCGCGCAAGAAGAAGTTGTGCTTCAGCGCTTCCATATTCTCCGCGAAGTCGGTAACCCCTGTTTGCGCCTGGACCATCGTGGCCTGCATGGAGCTCGTCGTTTGTTCGAGGTTGTTATAGAGCTGTTTGTCGTTGACCAGGGCTCCTACAGTTCCCTGCCCCGTATTAATCTTGGCGCTAATCGAGTCCAGGTTGGCCGTCGCCCGAGTTGCGTTCTGGATGGCTTGTTGGCTGCTATCCAAAATGCCGCTTGTCTTTTGAAGCAGGGCTGACATTTCGAGCGGCGGTTGGCTCGCGATGGTATCGCCATTCCGTACGTCGGCTTTCCCGGCGGATCCAAACGAGATCGCCAGATATTGGTTGCCTAGCAACCCTTCGGTTTCGATGGTGGCGACGGAGTCTTGCTTGATGATCTCGTGTGTCGACTTGCTGAGGTCCATTACGACGGTGACCTGCTCACCCGGCTTGTGGGGCAACACGATGCTGCTCACAGTTCCACTATGAACCCCACCCACCCGCACATCGCCACCAGCATCCAATCCTGCCACGTTATCGAATTGCGCCTTCAATTGGTAAGTGGAGCTGAAAAGATACTGCTTGCTGCCGATGATGAAGATACCGGCCACTAGAATTGCCAGCGTTATAACGATGAAAGCTCCCAACCGAGCCGCTCTCGACATATGCCCTCCATGCTTACTGGATACTTCCTACGACGAATGCCCTAGAAACTCACGAACAAATGCAATGTCACTTCGTTGCAGTTCTTCAAAGCTGCCTTCGATCACGACGTTTCCCTCATTGAGCAGAGCCAGACGGTTCGCAATCGTCTTCGCGCTGTGCAGATCGTGAGTGACCACGATGGATGCCATGTGATGCTCCGCCTGGAGTTTGAGAACCAAGTCGTCGATCTCCGCGGCGCTGATGGGATCGAGGCCCGCGGTGGGTTCGTCGAGCAACAGAATGTCCGGGTCCAAAGCCAGGGCACGCGCCAACCCAACTCGCTTTTGCATACCTCCCGAGAGATCCGAAGGCATCTTTTCCAGATGGCCCGCCATGCCCACTTCCGCCAGCAGTTGCCGCACCCGCTCACTCTGTTCAGACTTCGACGCCTCCTTCTTATGGTGTTGCAGCGGAAAAGCCACATTCTGCTCGACGGTCAGCGAATCGTAAAGCGCGGCATGCTGAAACAGAAAACCCATTTTCATTCTGATTTCGCCAAGTTGGTCGAGGTCGAGGCCGGCGAGGTCTCGACCGTGGATGCGAACCGATCCCGAGTCGGGCTTCTCCAGACCAATGATGAGCCGCAGCAAAACGCTTTTGCCGGTGCCGCTGCGGCCCAGCACCGCGAGAGTTTCGCCGCGCTTTACGGCCAGGCTGATGCCGTTCAGAACCTTTTGGCTGCCAAAGGACTTGTGCAAATCCTCGACGGCGATAGCGGGCGCAGTGCCGTCTTTCTCGGATTCTTCTCGCTTCACCGCAACTTGATCGATTGTCTCCATACATATTTCACGAGCGGGTTCGTCGTCGTTCACGGAAAAAATATGAGAATGAGCTTCACCAGCACCACATCGGCCAGGATCACGAACAGCGAAGACAAGACGACCGAGCTCGTGGCGGCCCGACCGACGCCGGCTGCGCCTCCCTGTGTGCGCATACCCTGGAAACACGCGATCAGCCCGATGATCAAACCAAACACCATGGTCTTAAATGTGGGCGGCAGGAAATCGTTGAAATCGGCGCCCTTAAACCCTGCGGTGATGAACTGATGGAACGAGAGCGGCTCCACGAGTGCCTGCGCAACCCAGCCCATGAGCAGGCCGCTGGCGTCGGCCGCGAGGGTTAGAAGAGGCAGCACGAGGATGCAAGCCAGAATGCGGGGCGCCGCCAAGAGCCGATAAGGGCTTACCGCACATGTCTCGACGGCATCGATCTGCTCGGTCACTTTCATCGACGCCAACTCTGCGCCAATGCCAGCGCCCACGCGGCCGCTTACTACTAGACCGGTGATGATCGGGCCAGTCTCATGGAGAACGGAGAAAACGATCGCGGCGGGAAGCAGCGACTTGGCTCCAAACCGAGTCAGGCTGTAACGGGCTTCCATGGAAAGTACAACGCCGGTAGCAGCGCCAGCCAAAGCGACCAGCGGCAATGACATGGACCCAATTTCGTCGAGTTGTCGAAACAGCTCGCGGAACTCAAACGGCGGAGTCACGGCTGCGCGCACAACCCGCCAGAAAAATATTCCCAAATCTCCGAACCACTCGAAGAACTTGTTGATCGGGCCGAGAACGGAACTCGCAACTGGAGATACAGCAGATGCTCGCGGCTCCGGAAGGGGACGGTCCACGCCCGCGACGGCGCTGAATTTCTGGTCGATCACGGCTTTGACCCCGGATCGGGCGCTCCATGCGTATCGTTGAGATGCATGCGAGTAAGCAGTGAATGCGGGCCGCTATAGAGAAATTCAAGAGAGATATTTGCGCCGACATATCCCAGTAAGCTGTAGTTGCCCATGCGGAAGGCATCCTTGTAACCGTAGCGGCCGGGATACCAGGCATAAACAGCGGTCATAGTGCCGGCATAAGGGGCAACCAGATCGGGAAAAGAAAAGACGCGATGGCCATCGACGCCGCGGCGCGCCGTAAAGGTGGAAACCACGGCATGTTTCAGCCGCGGAAACACGCCTTTGCACTCACAGCGGTAATACAAGGTGTCTTCGCGTAAAGCTTCCGAGAGCGCATAGCGCGTCGTTGTCGTTGCTGCCGCGATGCCGAAGTCGGACCCAAATCGTTTGCTAAACCCTTCCGCGCCTTGCTTCCACTCCGGCGGCGAATTATCGATCTGGTTAATGCCAGCAACGATTCCAGCGCCAACGATAGGATACGGGCCGAAGGCATCGAACAAGTAGTTGCGGAGCTTGGTCGTCTCAGGCGGGCGTATGTATGCCAGATCCGGAGGCGGGACTGCTGCACTTACTGACATGTCGACAGTGCTGGCGGAGGAACTACCCTCGCCGACCAGTGATTGCGCCTTGGCCAACGCGGGTAAGACTGCGAGATCCGCGACCACTAACAGCAAGAGCATAAGTCGTCGTATCTTCATATCGAGGCCTTCCTTGGTCACTACAAGTCTCGGCTTGCGAACCAATCAGGAGCCACGTTCTTCACACTGTAAGCGAACAAGTTCCATGGTCGCATTGGCAAGCAATCTCGACCTCTTTGGAACCGGCTTCTCTACACGCCGTACCGCAGTATTTGTCTCCAGGTTGCACCACGCACTGGCATGGCAGGTGGGCACACTTGCTCTGTCCCTTGGCCGTCATCATTGATGATTCTCCTTTATATAACTGCGTATTAAGGAAACTCTGATTAACTCCCGGTTTCCCCCGTGCACCTCTGTGAACCCTGTGGTTTATGTTTTTTGCCGACACTGAATCAGAGTTTCCCTAAGGAACGCCGTCGGACACTACTCCCATCGCTCCAGACTCTCGACTTGCTTTCGAATCGACGCCACTCTCTGATCGATCAACTCGGGGTCCGATTCCAGGTCGAGGGAGAGATCGGGAGAGATCGCTTTCAGTTTCAGAGAGTAGTGTTCCAGTTGATTGGCATCGTGATTCAGCGCTTCAATCACAGATTTCAATTGTTCTTTCATACATTGACCGCCCTCACCAGAATTCCAGGTCTAAAGGATCAAGATCCCATCCGCGGTATGCGACTGTTATTTCGCCTCAGTCAACGGCATATTCACCAAGTGCTCACTGAGGAACCAGGTCTGCAGCTCGTTGGTTCGCAGCACCTGGCTGACCAGCAGGTCATTTGTGCCGTCGTCGCCGACGTCGGATGCGCGCCGCGCCACGACCCGAACCAGGGAAATGATTGTCTGGTGCGCGTCGACCAAACGCGACAGCTGTACGGGCACTTCTTCCCGACCGCGCGGCGCGCGCTCGATGCGGGTTGTTTCTGCCACGTCCGGAGCCATCGCAATGCTGATACCGCCCAGAAGCTGGATGCGTTCCGCAATGGTGTCGACCAATTCAGCCTGTTCGCCGAAATGTTTGTCGAAGAGCAGATGAAGCTCGTAAAAGGTTGGTCCCGCCACCTGCCAGTGCGACTTCTTATACAGATCGCGCAAGGTCATGGTGTCGGCAACGATTTGATTGAGTTGCTCGGTCATTTCGAGCCTCACCGGCTCTTCCAGATCAAGCGGGAGCATAGGGGTTACAGTGCCGTAGCGTTGAATCTCGGCAGCGCGCTGGTGCAGCCGCGGCTGCGCCGTAATGCGCCCGTTCTTGCCTTCTGCGATGTTCGTAGTTGGTGTTGGCATGATAGTGCTCCTTTGCGGGATATTGATTTGCAGCCGCATTTCGGTGGCTGCTGTTATTCGTGACTTCCTGTCGCAACCTCGTGAGGCTGCAAAAGGAGCGGGCCATTGGCTCGGCCCGCTTGGAGAAAGATAAGCAGTTACCCGCGATGATCTCCCAATCGCGGGCAGATGGCTGTTCCAAATTGCTCACTCCAGCCTGATTGCTGGAGCGGCGGACACATCTTCGCGCGGCGCTACGCGTCCTACGGAACGGCCTTAACTTTCTTGAGCCATGGTTGGTGCATTCGAATTCGGCCATCGCTGTCCCATTTGACGACCGCGTCATCTTCGTTCGTCCGCTCCACGGTGCCGAATTCTCCAGTCGGTTTACCGAAGTTTCCCAGGCCTTCGACTCGATCTCCGGGATTCAGAGGGTCGCCCGTCGCAGAAGGCTCGGCGAGCGGAGGCCTTTTGGCACGATCCGAGTCCGGGACCGCACCGCGGTGTGACAGCGGTGGTTGGGGCGCGTTACGCAGCTTTCGTACCGGGCGATTTGTGGCATCGGTCATATTCGATTGTTTCCTTTGTTTCTTTGCCAGCGGGAAGCGCCTTGAACCGCGACTTGTCATCCACCGGCAGAAACAGAATAGCCGGCGAGGAGTGCTTTGACTGGTCAACACTGCTCACTCTGAAAATGAAATCGAACTCTCAACATTTCAGAATCTACAATGTGGGTGAAGAGCAGGGCCGTTTCCAGCATTCGGAGGTAACTGAAAAAGCCGCCGATATACGGGCGGCTTAATGTTGCAGGTTCATTAAGTTGCACTATGCCATAACGTGGGCTTTTTCTTCCGTCTTCTTGTGAGCCTCAGTGGAGCATGCGTTGGCCTTTGTGGAACATTCATTTGCTTTCTTGGATTGGTCGAGAGCAGCGGGTTGGTTGCCTTTGTCGTGACACTCCGCTGCGGCACGATGTGCTTTGGCTGCATTATCGTGTTCCGCTGCGGCTTTGCGATGCGCGTCTTTTGCCATGTTGAGTCCTCCTTGTGGATGATGCTGCAGGCGCTGGAGACGGCCGAAGTAGATATCTAGTTGCGGCCTGCTTGCAGACTGGACCACACTACCCGGTTCGCAGCCTCGGTAAATGGTCAGTTCGATACACATCCGAAATTAAACCTAGTAAGTGCTTGATATGTTCCGCTGCTGAGCTTTTGAGCTTTGTCCGGCGGCAACTAGTCGTGAAGAACCACACTCAGCAGCGAACTATGAACTTGCAGTCCATCTCCGCCATAGTTGACGAAGCCTAATTTTCTGAACCGATTCATGAAAAAACTGACCCGGGACCGAGTTGTGCCGATCATCTCGGCGAGGGTCTCCTGGCTGATTTTGGGGATTACCGCTTCCGGCACGCCTTCTTTGCCGAAATGAGCCAGCAAGAGCAGAACGCGGGCGAGTCTCTTTTCGCTGGAATTGAAGAGTTGGTCCACCAGATCCTCTTCATACCGGATGTTCCGCGCCAGCAAATAGGCTACGAACACGTCGGAAAAGTCGTGTTCCCGATGCAGCGCGTCCATCATGGCTTTCTTGTCGATGCGCAGAAGTTCGCAGTCCGTCGCGGCGGTGGCAGACCCCATGCGCAGAGCCTGCCCAGCCAGGCTGCCTTCCCCGAAAAACTCTCCCTCGGTCAATATGCCAAGGGTTGCCTCTTTACCTGCTTTGGACACAACTGTGAGTCGAACCTTGCCTTCCTGGATGTAGAAGATGGAGTCTGCAGCATCTCCTTGCGTGAAGACTGTTTGTTTCTGGGCAAAGACCACGTCCTTCTTACCTTCCCCGATCATGGCAAGGAAGCTTCTCGGGTCGAGGTTGCGCCCTTTTTTCGCCGATGCACTTGCGGATGTCATAAAGGGCCTTTCTATGGAGCAACTACACTCCCGTAGACTATGCCACAGTGAAAACGGGAAAGATGTTCACTTTTGCTCACAATCCGCGCAACGCGGAAATCAAGGGCAACGAGGTCCGCCTGCCCGTAACTGCAAAGCTGCCGTTGAAATTTTTACCGTTGAGTGAGCAATGTTGAGCAGATTCCAGTCGTGGAACATTGCATGATGCGCCTTGTGAAGGCGAAAGATCTCACCCCAAAGCAAATATTGGCTGTGCCTTGCAACACCTGTGGGGCAGCCATCGGAGAAGTCTGTGAACTGAACACGGGGGCCCCGCGCACCGAACCCCATCGCGACCGAAAACTTTCGGCCGCCGAAGCCGCCGAAAAATAAACAGCGGAGGATGACTTTTTCCGGTGTGCTGTTCTCTCCTGTTGCCCGACTTTCCGCCTCGCCCACAATTTTCTTACAAACTTAGAGCCAGATTACCCGGACCAGGGCCTGGTCACTTTTGCTCAGAAGAATCTCATCGTGGCTGTTAACGTCAACGCGTGGAAACAATTGCAACTCGAGTTCTCAACACCCACGCCAGGCGCTGATCTGGCCGCCACACCTCGCCCTGGAGGGCGAAACTAATGTTAACGAATGCTGCACATCTCAAAGGAATTACGATCCAAGCCACCGACGGCAAGATCGGAACCGTAGACCAGTTCTTTTTCGACGACGAGACTTGGGCGATCCGCTACCTCACCGTCGGAACCGACGGCTGGCTTGGCGACCGGCAAGTGCTGATCTCGCCGTTTTCCATCGTTCATACCGACTGGCAAGCCAGGCGTCTCGATGTGTCACTCACCAAAAAGCAAGTGGAGAACAGCCCCAACATCGACACGCACCAACCCGTCTCCCGGCAGCATGAGAGCGTGTACATGGGGTACTACGGTTATCCCTACTATTGGAGCGGACCGAACATGTGGGGCCCAGCGTCTTACCCATCGGGCTTGCCGGTTCCGACAACCGTCTTTAACGAAGCGCAGGCGAAGCACGTCCACAAAGCGTCCATGGATTCGCATCTGCGCAGTAACAAGGCCGTCACCGGCTATCACATCGAAGCTTCCGATGGTGAAATCGGCCATGTCGAAGGCTTCATCATGGATGATCGAGCCTGGGCAATTCGCTATATGGAAGTGGGCACGCGGAACTGGTGGCCGGGCAAGAAGGTATTGGTTTCTCCGGCGTGGATTCAGAGCGTCAGTTGGGAGCACTCCAAAGTCCACGTTGGCCTTTCGCGAGAGGCGATCAAGACCGGGCCGGAGTTCGTCGAATCCGCGCCCATCACGCGCGAGTATGAAGACCGACTCTACCGCCACTACGGCCAAGCGCCCTATTGGTTGCATGAAGACGAATCAAAGCCTTCGCTTACCATGGTCGGCGTCTAAGTCATGGCGTGGGCATCCGGAAACACGGATGCCCGCCATGTTTTCTGGCAGCGCAGATCCTTTTCGATATCGCTCTTTGAACTGGAGGCTACATTGAACAATACCGAACACCCGCACCCCTTGGGTGAAAGCCATCACGGCCACATTCCTTATTGGAAGCGCGCGCATCACGATTGGCGTTTCTGGATCGGCTTGGTTCTGATGCTCGCGGCAATGGGGGTTTATGTCGGGAGCAACGACTTGGCGTTCGTGCCTTGGGGCCGGCCGAAGGTTCCTGCGGCCGCTCACAGAGTGCCATAGCAGGCTGCGGAAAAACTCCGATTTCACGCCAGTTTTGGGAAGGGCACGAGTTCCACTCGTGCCGTAACTGCCGCGAAATCAACCGCGGCTTCCAGCCGCTGGGGGAATGCTGCACTGGGAAAACACTTTTTCCGCAGCCTGATAGGGTGTTCATGGCACGTGTTACGCCTCGGCAATCGATGAGGATGAGAGAAATACATGAATCAGACGTCCTTGTATCCCCTGCGCTTTGACGGATCTATCAGTACCGGCTGTGGGGAGACCGGCCGCCGCCGATCCTGACGCGGCACGGGCGTAAGCGAACAAACTGCCGCGGCACATGAACACGACGAGAAGAAGCGCCAAACCGCAGACTGAAAGCAGGCGCCAACCTTGGGCTAGCGCCTGGCGATATTGGCGGGTGGTGCATGGACTCAAATTCGGCCAAGGACAAGAAGGATGACCACGATGCAAAGGACAAGTCCTAGTCCTCCGCTCGGGTAATAGCCCCAATTCCGGCTGTGGGGCCAACTTGGCAGCGCACCGAACAGCGCCAGGACCAAAATCACGATCAATATAGTTCCAATCATATTTCACTCCTTTTTCCCGCCCTGATTTCGTCGTGCTCCAGCGCGGTGTTCCCAATCCTCAGGTTTTGAACGGCGACTCCACAATTGAGGAGAAAGGTCAGCTTTGTTTATAGGCGTTCCTTTGGTTTCTTACTGGTCAAAACTGCTCAATTGGCGGCAGAGAGAAAAATGGCGCGAGCCCACGGAGTGGACCCGCACCGATTTGAGAGTGAATCGACCTTCTTACCTGGACTGGCCTAACGCAATTCGTTGCAGTTCATCGCTACTGACGAGGCTACTCCTTACCTCCAGGGGCTTTTCTCTCAGCAGCGGGATGAGCCTCAGGCCGGGGTGCGGCCTGTTGATGAGGTGCAGACTGCGCATGAGTTGCAGGCGCCGGATGTGGAGCGCTTTCATGGCGAGGTGCAGCTTGTTGACGAGCTTCAGGCTGTGCATGCGCCGCTTTGCTCTCATTCGAGCGAGATGCCGCTGCCTTTTTCTCGGTTGCTTTGTTCTCATTCGAGCGAGTGGCCGATGCCTGCTTCTCAGTCGCCTTATTTTCGGTTGAACGAGTAGCTGCCGCTTTGTTTTCGGTAGCCTTAGTCCTGGCTGCCTTGTTTTCAGCCGCTTTGTTTTCGGTAGCCTTAGTCTTGGCTGCCTTGTTCTCAGCTGCCTTGCTCTCGGTGGCCTTAGTCTCAGCTGCCTTATTCTCGACCGCTTTGTTCTCAGTGGTCTTAGTCTCAGCTGCCTTGTTTTCAGCCGCTTTGCTCTCGCTGGTTTTAGTCTCAGCTGCTTTGTTCTCGGCTGCCTTGTTTTCGGCAGCCTTAGTCTCGGCTGCCTTGTTCTCGGCTGCCTTGCTCTCGGTGGCCTTAGTCTCGCCTGCCGCGCCCTTCGCTGCTACCACATCCTTGCCGGTAAACTCCCCAGGTTTGGAGGTTGCAGCGATTGGCGGCTTGCCATGATTCACGGACGCCAATAGTTCATGGTTCTTGCTGGCGGCCTGTTGATGCCCTGTTTGTGCGGCCGTTGCCGGAGTATGACGCTCGTGCGCCGCAGTTTCTTCCGCAGCGGTCGGCCGAGCGGTTGTTCCACCGGTCCCGCCGTTGTAGCTAACACTGTTCCCCGCCCGCTCGTTGGTTACGGTCTTTTCGTAGGTGTTGTGGAAGCTGCTCCTGTCCACGTTATTCACCGAGGTGTTGTAGCTGAAGGCGCCATTTTGCCAATATCCGCCCTGATAGCCGACACCGCCATAGCCAAAGCCATAGTTGACGCCACCGTAAAAGCCGATCGTGGAACCCCAATAGCCTTCATTCCAGGCAAAGGCATTGCCGCCCCAGCCCCAATAGCCGGGCGTCCATAACAGGCCAACAGCGGGCGGCTCGGCCCATGTGCCAGGCACCCAGAAATAGCCTTCGTCGCCATAGGCCCAGTAGCCGGGCGTCCACAAATAGCCGCTCTGCGGACACATAGGTTGCGAGTACGCTACCAGTTCGGGCGGGGCGACCGTGATAGACACGCCGAACTGCGCGAACGCGATGGCCGACATGGCCAGTACCAGAAGTGCTAACGACAGTAAACGGATTGTGCGCATTGTGAACCACCTTGCCAGATCATCCTTCGGGTTGCCCGGTTGTACCTTGCTGCTGCGGGCTGCGCGGATGGAACGGCGACGCGTCTATACGAGGATTTCACGAAGGTAACTATGGAGTCTGTGCACTACTGCTCACTTTTTGTGGAGGTCGAAACGAGCTCTGTCGGCCGTATTTTCACGAAATGACGTTGCGGGCGTCGGGACAAAAATGGCGCGGGCCCATGAAATGGACCCGCGCCGATCACAGTTAAGCTGGTTGCGTCCGCAGGCGACCGCCGGACGAAACCTGGCTACAGTGTGAAACTCAGCTCGAGATTGACGCCAGGAAACGATGCGTTACACAGGTAGTACACACCGTCAATCTCGATCACATAAACGTTTTGCGTGTACAGCCAGTTGCTGGGCCACGGCTGCTCGAATCCAAACGAATAGCCGCCGTACTGGAAGCGGTGATTGTTGTAGTCGGATTGGCTGACACGAAACGTGTGGCTCTGTCCAAAGTGGGCCTTGAACTTGTCTGCGGGAATTTGGCCGCCACGGTTACCGGCAGTCTGCTGTCCCTGCTTTGCGTTCTTCTCTGCCGGCTTGGCGTTATTGTTTTCTTGCTTGGCGTTCTTCTCTGCCGGTTTCGCGTTATTGTTCTCTTGCTTCGCGTTCTTTTCTTCTGGCTTGCTCTTCTCTTCTTGTTTTGCGTTGTCTTCCGCTGGCTTCGCGTTCTTCTCCTGCTGTGCTGCAGGCTTCTCTTCTTGTTTTGCGGATTTTTCCGGTTGCGCTTGTTTCTCTTCCTGGGCAGGCTTGGCTTTCTGTTCCTCCTGCTCGTGTTGCTCCTGGGCGAACGCCGGAGCCGCGGCTACCAGCGTCAAAGACAGAACTGCTGCGGTCATTAGTCCTACTAGTTTCATGGGTGTTGCCTCCATTGTTGATCGTGATTTTTAGGTCGCGTATTCTAGCGTAAGCTTCCGGTCGTCGCATTGACTGGACTGCCGATGGCTTCGCCAGAAACGAGAAGTTCGACTCTTCGGTTCTGCTGTCGGCCGGCTGAGTTATCGTTTGAAGCAACCGGCAATGTGTTGCCGAAACCTTGGGACGAAACCGAATTGGTCGCGACGCCCTCTTGCACCAGGTAATCGCGCACCGAACTGGCGCGGTTCTCTGACAGCGTCTGATTCATCGCGTCGCCGCCCACATTGTCTGTGTAGCCGCCGACTGCGATGTCGAGTCCGGGATAAGCAAGAAGAATACCGGCAACTTTCGCCAGTTTTTCTCGCGCGCCCGGCTTCAATGAGTACCTTCCGGTGTCAAACAAAACATCGGACATGCTGACGATCAGGCCGCGGGCGCTGTCGCGAGTCTGAAGAATGGAATTCAACTGCTCGGACAACTTCGCGCGCATCGCCGTCTTATCGGTCTCCGCCTGCTGTGCGCTCGCCAGGGCTGTTTGTGCGGCTAAACGTGACTGTTCTGCATCGTCTTGGGCCGCCGAGAGTGCAGTCGCGGACGCGGCCTGGCTGTTGGCCATATCGGATTGAGCTTGCGCGGTTGCCGCTCGTGCGCTGGCAGCGTCGGAGCGTGCTTGCGCCGCATCCGATTCCGCCTGAGTCTTTGCTGCTTGATCTCTCGCCGCGTCAAACTGAGCTTGGTCCTTCTGTTGCAGCGCATTGGCGGCTTGCGCCTGCGATTGCGCCTGTGCATCGCTCGATGCCTGGCGTTCATTGGCCAGGCGAATCTCGTCCAGTTTCTTCACTGCGATTTCGCGCGCATCTTCGGCAGTCTGGACTGCATCGCGTGAAACGGCGATCAGCGGCTTGGTGTCGATGTGTTTACTGGTGGCATATTCGTCCGCATTGTTCATCAACTGGACCGCACGTTGATAGCTGTCGTTGGCATACTGCTCGGCGCCTTCGGACTGTGCGATGCGTAACGCATTGCGGGCTTCGAAAAACTCCAAAGGTAGCCTGGCATTCAAAATCACCGGGTCGAATCTGTACCCTGTAGGGATGTAGCCGCCGCGTTCTGTCAATTCATACTTTGCATTCACGGCCTCGCTGGTTCCCTTGGTGTTCTTGAGCACCACATTCTCAAGCACCACCACATTGCTCGGCTGCCGCACTGCATAATAAGGTTCCGCCGTAACAATCAGAGCGAAGGCCTGGAGGTCCGTGGTCACGCGCAGTTTGCTGCGATCATCTCCGCCCACTATTACTTCGCCCAGGTTTACGGCCCGGCCTTCGGGGGAAATCGCCCACAACACATAGGTCAGATATTCGTTGCCGAAGGTCTTAGGCGTTTGCAGATTGCTAAATTCCGCTTCGATCTCGATGGATCCCTTCTTGCTGTTCACCTTAGCTTCCCCATTCGCGGATGGCATCAGGTCCGTCCCCGAGAAGTCCAGCTTCGAACTCCCGCTGCGGTACCGATAGTTCACCGCTTGAACGGTTCGGCTGACTACGACGACTCGAAACGTCGGCGTTGAACTCATCGGCTCAACTGCAACCGAGGTTTGGGAATCGGTTTGAGCTACTACTGGAAGACTCAAGGCGACTACAGCTGCCAACAACAGTTTTACCTTCACACTATCTCCTTTATGTGCGTGTAGCTGTACGTGTAGCGATCTTTGCTGAGCTCAGCCCAGACTCGGCGTTGCTTTTTCTGTCTCTTTAGCTGCCCACGTGGATGTGGGACAGCGAATGAAAGAGTCCAAAAATATTCAGCAGCCACAGGACCACGGCAATGACCACGACGCCGTTCAAAATGGACTTGATTTGTCCTTGCATGGGGATGAAGCGATTCACCAGCCACAAGAGAACACCCACAACGATAAGAACTTCCAGCAGTTGAATTAGAGGCATGATCTTAACCTTTCGCCGTGACAAGGCAGGAGTCAACGGCAGCGACCTGGGAATCGGAGTTGCGAATCAGCGTTCGCGGCTCCGTCTAGACACTCAACCTGGAACAAGAATGACAGGTGTGGACTTCTGTGTCTGAGCAAGATAGCTCACATTGAGAACTTGAGATTTGGCCGCCAGCGCCGCTTGTTACCGCAGCGACGCTTCGCTGGATGCGGCGGCGTTCAGCGAGGCACTTGCGGAGCAGCAGCAGCACTCGATCGTATGGCCTGCATCAATGCCCAGGAATACTCAAACTCCTGCCCGCACTTCAAGCAGACCTGATACGTCCGTTTCTTGATCGTGAATACACTGCTGAGCCGGCGGTGATGGCAGCCGATCGCGAACTGAAATATTGAGAGTATCGAATTCATGAATCGCCATCCTCAATCGTCAATCTTCAATCCGCTGCCGACGCTCGCAACTTCCATTGGCATCCAGCCACTCCAACAGGGAGCGCACACTGGCCCGAGCCAAAGCAATCGCACAATCCGCGGCGCCGTAATAGACGTTGATCGTGTCGCCATCGGGGTCCATCGTGTATCCGCACGGAAACACGACATCGTCAACGTCGCCGTGGCACTCGTAATCCGCTTCCGGTCCGAAGATCCACGAATCCCCTCGCAGCAAACACTTGGCCGGATTTTCGATATCGAACAATGCCAAACCCAATCGATACAGACAGCCCGAAGGGGTATGCCGCACGCCGTGGTAGAACACGAGCCATCCTCGGGCGGTCTCTATCGGCGGCGGCGACAAACCGATTTTGTTGGCATCCCACCATGCGCCGCGCCGCGCTTCCAGCATGAGCTTGTGTCTGCCCCAGTAACGCAGGTCGGGAGAATAAGAAATCCACATGTGCGCTCCGAGGTTCGTCATCGGACGATGGATCAGCGCCCAGTATCCGTCAATTCTACGGGGCAGGAGCGCCGAGTCTTTGTCGTCCGGGGGCATGATGACTCCGTAACGCTCGAAGGTGCGGAAGTCTTTGGTCAAGGCCAGAGACACTCCTGGACCGCCGCGCGAATAAGAGGTGTATGTCACGACATATTGTTGCAACTCGGGCACGAAAGTGATGCGCGGATCCTCAATGCCCCAGATTTCCTCTGGATAATTGTGCGGGTCGGGCATCAAGGTCGGCTCGCGATCGATTTGCCATCCATCGACGCCGTTCATGGATCGGGCCGCGCAAAGATGCGACAAGCCGCGCCGGTCCTCCACGCGGCATAGCAATAGCGTGGTCCCATCCGGCAACGTTGTTGCGCCGGCATTGAACACACTGTTGATGGAGTAGGGCCAATCCTTGCGCGTCAGGATGGGGTTGCCGGGATGACGCAAGAGCAACGACGGGTAGTGCACGCCTTCGACGTTCACAAGGGTTGTTTCGGGAGTCGTCATGAGAGATCTTTCAGCCTTTCAGGTGGATGCTTTTTCAGATGGACAGTCGGAATCGCCGGCCGAGCGCATTTCCCGGAGCGCCATCAGAAACGATAGCGTCGACTCCGCTCCCTGATTCTCATTGGCGCGGTCGGGATGCAAGCCATCGCGGCAACCGCCCGTGACGGAGTCATAAAGAGGAAGCTGAAGATCGTTGTCGCCAAGAAACCAGTTGAACGCCGACCATGCTTGGTTGTGCCAGCGGCTGTCGCCCGTTACGCGGAACGCTTCCAGACACGCGGACACCGCGCCGGCAGCCTCAATGGGCTGCTGATCGAAGCGCGCCTTTTCCCCGTCCTGGCGATAAAACCCCTGTGACCCGATGGGCACAAAGTGGCCATTGGTTTCGCAATGCTGCACCTGCATCAGCCAACCCAGAGCTTCGAGGCCGTCGGAAATCATGCGATCGTCCGAGCACGCCTCACCTATCACCAGCAGGGCTTGCGGCAACCTCGCGTTGGCGTATGCAGCGACATTTTCAAACCACTTCCAATCCGGTCTGCGGATCGACTCATACATTTCGAGCAACCGCCGGCTGAGTACAGCTCTAATTTTTTGCGCTGCGCGGTCTCCCGGATACGAATTGAGATATTCCTGAATTCCGAGAAGTGTATAAGCCGCGGCTCGCGGACTATAGATTTCCACCGCCGCAGGAAGCGCAAACTCGAATAGACGGCCCGCAGCGCTCTTCAATCCTTGATTGGTGGATCGGCCCAGAACGGTTCCAAGACTCCACAATGCACGGCCATGGCAGTCTTCCGAGCCTACCGGCTCGTTCCACCGGCGATCATAGCCGAGAAAGTTTCGAAACCTGCCGGTCGCTGGATCGAATGCGTGCTCGAGGAACGACAAATAACGGGCAGAGAAATCCGCAACCCGTGAATCTGTTTTCCCGTGCTCATCTTTATCGCCAGCTCTCGCCGGATTCTCCAGCAGCACCGTGAAGATAAGCGCGCGCGCGTTGTCGTCGGTGGTATGACCCTCACCTCGATTGGGGATGGTGAAAATCGCATGTTGCAGCATTCCGGTGTCGTCGGTCAGCGCGTTGACATGATCCAGTTTCAACTCTGGCAACCGATCGAGCGCTTTGGGAGTAGCGCGCGCCGAAAACTGAACGCGCGGGTATTCCATGCGGTCGCTGCGAACTCGGACGAAAGTCTCCATGTAGCCCTGCGCGACTCGTTTCCAGACCATGTCTCGGGCAAAAGTATAGGCGCGTTTCCGCATGGCATGGCGGATGGCAGGAGTATCCAACAGTTCGATGGTCTTATTTGCGATCGCTTCAGGATTTTGGAAGGGCACCAGCGCGCCCCGGCGGTCGTCCAATAGTTCAATCGCGTGCCAATACGGAGTCGAAATGATCGCCTTCCCCGCACCCAGCGCATAGGCCAGCGTTCCCGAAACCACTTGCGCTTCGTAACGATACGGAGTGATGTAGATGTCGGCGGCGCCAATGAACTCGGCCATTTCTTCATGACTCACGAACCGGTCGAAGAAGATCACTTGCGATTCGACGCCGACTTGCTTCGCCAATGCCTGCAAGCTTTCCCGATACTTGTCCCCCTCGCGACGCAGGATATGAGGGTGAGTCGCGCCCGCGACAATGTACATCACGTTCTTGTGCCGCGCCAAAATCTGCGGCAGCGCTTGAATGACGTTTTCGATGCCTTTGTTCGGCGAGAGCAGGCCGAACGTCAGCAGCACCGCTTTTCCCTCCACGCCGAAGCGATCTTTGTGGAAATTGGGATCGAGAAAGGGAAAGTCCGGAACGCCGTGCGGCACCATGTCGATCTTGCTGCCCGGCACCTTGAATATCTCCTGCAGGAACTGCGATGAAAGCTGGCTCATCACGATCAGACGATCGGAAAGGTCGGCGATTTCTTCCATCACCCTCAACTGATCGGGGTTCGGCTCGCGTAAAACTGTGTGCAGCGTGGTGACCACAGGCATTTGCAAGCCGCGTAGCAGATGCAGAATGTGGCTTCCGGCCGGTCCGCCAAAGATTCCATACTCGTGCTGCAGGCACACCATGTCGATGTTATTGAAGTTCAGAAACTTGGCCGCGTCCTCGTACGATTTCACGTCGTCTTGGGCCAGCGACCATCGCACTCGCTCCGGATAGTCGTATTCTTGTCCCGTATCGTTTACGGGCAGAGCCATCAGCTGAACCGCGGCATACTCCGCGGATAGCGCCGCGCACAGATCTGTGGTGAACGTCGCAATTCCACACTGTCGCGGAAGATGATTCCCGATCACCGCGATTCGACTGGGCATCGATATCTTCGATTGCAATCCTGGGCGATCCGCCGGCATCTTCTGTACCGCAGAAATAGCGGAGACGACTTCCAACGGTTCATTCGGAAGCACAATGATCGGCAGCGCCACTCCGTCCCTCACTTTCCTGGGTAAACGCATCGACTGAGGCTATTTTTACGGACAGACCCACCCAGATCCAGTCTGAGTGTCCCGTCCGACGTTGGAGATTTTCTCGCAGTCAGTGTCGAAGTCAGTATCGAACGAAAGTCAACTTGAGTACTGGTCAAAATTGATCAAGTGTGGGAACCCCAAGCTCATGCCCGCCGGGCACTGAGCAATTGTGAACAGACCTGTGGGAAGCCCGCTTATATACAAGATCCATGGCTAGGAATACCACTTTACTGTGCATCCACCGGGATCCCGCTCAACTGAGTTTATTGGCGGAACACGGCTATGAACTCGCGACCGCCACCACCGGCTCCGAGGGTTTGCGTCTTTTCGTGTCGCTGCCCGTGGATGCCGTTGTCATCGAATTCCACCTCGGCCTTCTCGATGGCGGGGCCATCGCCGATGAGATCAAACGAGTCCGGCCTGAGTTGCCCATCGTCATGCTGGCGGACCATGTCGAGTTACCCGTCGATGCTCTAAAGTCCGTGGATGCGCTGGTGGTCAAGTCTGACGGACCTCATTTTCTGTTGGCAACGATCCACTTCGTGCTCAAGGTGAAGCCGCTCCAACGCCGGGAAAGCAAGCTCAGGTCCGAGACGCCCGCACATCTGCGGCGTACGGGAAGATCACGCGAAGCAGCAGGCCATGGTCAGGCCAATGCTCCTCAATCGCCAATTGCCGGCAAGGAAACGCCCTTCTCACCAAAAGTTTGGAAAAGCATTCGCGATGGCGTCATTCGATTCTGACCAGACATGAACAATCGCCGGCCCTCAGGGCTATCCAGGTAGCAGCTCTACTGCGAAATCGGGAATCGTCGCGACTTGAGCTTCTTGCGGCTTCAAAAGAGTTGCTCTTGCCTTCCCCCACGGTGCTCTGAAGCGCATCCGTTTCCCTGCGGAATACTGAGCAGAATCGCTCCTTTTCACAAAACCACCATAACGGAGTTGTGGCGGCGACTTGACAATTCTCTAGGTACATGGGAGCCCAATTAGGACTAAAATGGGAAGTAGGGTTGGAAAACAATGGCTGCCTTTCCCCTGGTAAACAGGAAGAACCGCGAATTCGATCCCAACACGTTCCTCGCAACCATTGGCGAGGGCAGGAAAATACTGACTTTCGCCAAGCAACAGGGCATATTCGCGCAGGGCGACCCAGCGGACGCGGTCTTTTATATCCAGAAAGGCAAAGTGAAGCTCACCGTCGTCTCCAAGACCGGGAGAGAAGCGACCATCGGCATATTAACGGACGGAAAATTCTTTGGCGAAGGCGCGCTGGCCGGTCAGCCTCTGCGCATGGGATCCGCGGCGACCATGACGGATTGTGAGATTCTTCGCATCGACAAAAAAGCGATGGTGGCTGCCCTGCACCGCGAACACGCCTTTTCCGATCTCTTCGTGACGTACTTGCTGGCGCGCAACATCCGTTATGAGGAAGATCTCGTCGACCAGTTGTTCAACTCCAGCGAAAAGCGCCTGGCGCGAGTTCTCCTTCTGCTGGCCCATTTTGGCAAAGAAGGCGTGCCGGAAACCGTGGTTCCTAAGATCAGTCAGGAGAGCTTAGCCGAGATGGTCGGAACCACGCGATCGCGGGTAAGCTTCTTCATGAACCGCTTCCGGAAGCTCGGCTTTGTCGATTACTCCGGCGGCCCCGAAGGCGGATTGCGGGTGCACAGCTCACTGCTGAGTATTGTCTTGCATGACTAGCCGTTCCGCCGCAAATTCTATTGCGAAGGTTGGAGATATGAAAGTCTGCTCTATGCAGGGCTACTTCTGATTGCACTCGGTATCGCATTCCTGGTCGTGACATTCCCCACACCGAGACCAGGGCATCAAGGTCGGGAAAACGGACTTCGGCATTCAGTCCAATCACAGTGAGCGAGCCTCGCCCGGCACCAGTGTCGTGCTGATCGCAGGCGGGATCACCTTGAGCATCGCCGGCGCTCGTTCGCCAAGCTGACGCCCGCGAAGCTGACGCCAACCAGCAACCCGCTGCCCACTACAGCCCCTGTCTGGTTCTTCGAAAGCTCGAGCGCCCAGCCTAGACTACCGCGCCGCGGCCGCTGAACAGGTTAATGACCAGCACCACCAGCGCCACAACCAGCAACAGGTGAATCAAGCCGCCCGCTATGTGGAGGCTAAACCCAAGCAGCCACAGAATCAGCAGCACAACAAAAATAGTCCAAAGCATATCGATCTCCTTTGCTCAGTTGAGCGTTTCCTGAAATGCGCTCCCCGACAACTCATTTAACTTCTCGCTGGAGCAAGCGACTTCCCACACTCCAGGCAAGACGCCTGCACCCGCGGCGTAATCAGCCCGCAAAACGGGCAGATTCTCTGCGATGCAAAACCGTGAACCGGTCGCTGAACCGACGCAACCCGCTTCGACAGGGATTCACGAACTCTGGCCAACCTTCTGCGCAGATGATCCCGCAATCGATCTAGAGTGGTTCGCATCAGCTCTTCACCCGCGTTCCTTGCTCCTTGAAATACGGTTCGCTCCACGATTCCACGATTTAGGAGCAAGTGAACAGTGACACATTAGAGTGGGTCATTCTGTGCAAGATTGCTCACTCCAGCGAAGGTCTCAAGAGAATCATTCGCTGTTCCGGGGCCTGACTTGGAGCGCTTTCTTCGCGAAAGTGAGCAATTCAGACCAGCCATTCGCCTGTCCGTTGCGCGAATATTGTCGTGGAGAGAGTACTTCTTCTCTCTCTTTCAGGTTCTCTGAACTAAGTCAGCCATCTGAACAAATCTTCTCTTAGTTCCGCAGATCCAAAAGGAGCGACTTATGAAAAAGGTAATGTCTCTGTTGTTGATGAGTTTGATCGGCCTGGTTGGAACTTTCGCGTGGGCAGGTTCGTCCCGCGAAGACACGCTCGACCGCCTGCAATCGTCTGTCGATGTTCTGCACAGCATCATGGCGACTCCAGACAAAGGCATCCCGGAGCAAGTGTTGAACGATGCGAAGTGCGTCGTCGTCGTGCCCAATCTGGTCAAAGGCGGCTTCATCTTTGGCGCCAAGCACGGACGTGGCGTCGCCACCTGCCGCACGGCTGCTGGCTGGAGCGCTCCCGCATTCATCACGATTGGCGGCGGAAGCTGGGGATTGCAGATCGGCGTCGAAGACGTGGATCTCGTCATGCTCGTCATGAACGATCGCGGCTTGCAGCATCTGCTCTCCAGCAAGTTCGAGCTTAGCGGTGAAGGATCGGTTGCAGCCGGACCGGTCGGCCGTTCAGCGGTCGCTGGAACCGACTGGAAGTTGAACACGGAAGTCCTGAGCTACTCACGCTCCAAGGGAGTATTCGGCGGATTGACGTTAGAAGGTGCCGTAGTGGAGCAGGATAACGACTCGACACGCGCGATTTACGGCGACCATATGAAGTTCCGCAACATTCTTTCGGGCAGGGTGCCAACTCCCGCAAGCGCAGACGCGTTCTTGCAGGCGGTAGCCGACGCAGGCCACCAAGCCCATATCGCAGAAGCCCAATAAGAACAGCTCATCGTCTATGCAAACTCGTGCTTTGCGCTGACCGAAACCGCCTAGCGGTTTCGGTCAGCCTTTTTCTAGCTCCGGACATCGGTAGCTATCGACTTTCAGTGCCAGCCGCGCTCTGCAAGTGCTTGCGTTTACGTCTGACCGTGGATTCGGCTCCTACCTGAGGAGCCATTCCTTTATCCCGAACTCCTGTCCCCAACTCCCCAACCTCTTACCGAGGGCCACGCCCCCTTTCTTCCGCGCACGCAAAACGCTTGGGCCAACTGCAAAGTGCAGTGGCCCGATGACCCTTCCGGCCTGATCCCATTCCTGCAAGTCCATGCCCTGCAACCAATCGCCTCCCCAATCGAATTTGCCCTTAACGTGCCCTAGTAAAGACGCAAGCTGGCACGAAACGTCGCCGATCGCCAGTCGACGGAATCGAACCCGCAAAAGGAGGGTGTATGACAATCCTGTTCGTTCTGCTGACGTTCCTGGTAGTCATCAGCGTCAGATATTTCATCGAACCCCAATCACAACCTGCGCTGGAAACTGAAGTCGTGGTCAAGCCGCAGCGGCCGCGAGTGAAGCGCGAGTATGGATTTGAAATCCCGCAGGACTATTGCTTTCATCCTGGACATACATGGGCAACCAAGGAAAGCGCCACCAACGCAAGGGTCGGAGTGGATAAATTCGTCGCCCATCTCATGGGGAAGATCGACCATATCGAAGTTCGGGGAACCGATCACTGGGTTCGTCAGGGTCAGAAGCTCATCACCCTGACCGCGAACGGCGCCAGCGTGGATCTGCTCTCCCCCGTGGAGGGCGTAGTGATGGCCGTCAACGACGATGTGTTGCGAGATCCGAGCCTGATCACCAATGACCCCTACGAAAGCGGCTGGATCGCGATGGTGAAATCTCCCGACCTGAAAGTCAATCAGCGAAATTTGATCCAGGGTCCGATGGTGGCGTCGTGGATGCAAGACAACACCGCCCGGCTGAACGCCATGCTATCGCCCTCGCCGGCCTTGGCCCAGGATGGCGGAGGCCCCGTCAGTGGCTTGCTGCCGCAACTTACTCCGGAACTGCGCAAAGAAGTCGTGCAAGAGTTCTTCTTGTCGTAACCGCTTTTTGCCGCAAACGAGCAGAGACAAGAAGAAAGAAGAGAGGAGAACAACATGGCAACCACCAGAGCAATCCTGGTCGACATCACCAAGTGCATCGGATGCCGGAGTTGCGAGCAAGCCTGCAAACAGATCCACGGTTTCCCCATGGATTCCGAAACCAAGCTCTCCCCCACCGCTTTCACCGTGGTGGAAGAGCGCGGCGACCGCTTCGTCCGCCGCATGTGCATGCATTGTCAGGACCCGGCCTGCGCTTCAGCGTGTCTCGTCGGCGCGCTCAAAAAAACCGCAGCCGGCCCGGTCACTTATGACGCCGCAAAATGCATCGGCTGCCGCTACTGTCTGGTGGCGTGTCCGTTCAGCGTGCCGCGTTATCAGTGGTCGAAGCTCGTCCCGTATGTGACCAAGTGCGATCTGTGCGCCGGGCGGCAGGCGAAAGGCCAGCCACCGGCCTGCGTGGAGGCTTGTCCCGTACAGGCTTCGATCGCCGGCGATCGCGACGAAATTCTGGAAGAGGCGCAGCGCCGCATCCTCAACGATTCGAAATACGTGAAGCACATTTACGGCAGCGATGAAGTGGGCGGAACGTCGGTGTTCTTCATCTCCGATGTGCCGTTCGAGAAGCTCGGTTTTGTCGCCGTTCCCAAGCAGCCGATGCCGATCCTCACCGCCAACGCCCTAGGCGACGGACCGACCGTGATTCTGGTCGGCGGCGCTCTGCTTTCGGGCCTCTATTGGATCACGGAACGCCGGGCTCAGGTCGCTGTGGCCGAAGCCCGCGACAAGGCAAATGGAAGGAGTTAGCCATGACTTCGACAAGAATGACTACCACAGGAACGACAACCAACGAAATGACCGCTTCAAGATTTCCTAGAATCAGTTTCTGGCGCACCATCGTCGCGGTGATTTTCGCCGCCGGGATGTATTCGATGTATGCGCGTTTCGCGCTCGGCTTCCAATCCGCCACCAACCTTACCGATCCGCAACCTTGGGGCCTATGGGTCGGCTTGGGGACGCTTTGCGGCGTCGGCCTATCAGCCGGCGGTTTTGCCATTGCGACAGCAGTCTATATTCTGGGCCTGGAGCGCTACCGCCCCATCCTCCGCACCTCGGTGCTCATCTCCTTTCTCGGATACAGCACCGTCTGCGCCGGCATGCTGTACGAACTCGGCATCCCCTGGAGAATCTGGCATCCCATCGTGATGTGGAACCGCCACTCCGTGTTGTTTGAAGTCTCGTGGTGCGTGATGCTTTACACCACCGTTTTGGCGCTCGAGTTCTCGCCCGCGCTGGTGGAAAAAATCCCCTGGACCCGGGTGCGCGCGCTCTATCTCCGTTGGCACCATAGCCTCCTGATCGCACTGGTGCTGGCGGGAACACTGCTCTCGTCCATGCATCAATCGTTTCTCGGCGGACTCTACCTGATCACCAAAGGCAAGCTCTATCCGCTCTGGTACACACCGTACTTGACCACAATGTTTTATCTCTCTGCCATCCCCGCCGGATTAGCTGTGACCATCATGGCCATCTATCTCTGCGTGCGCTCGCTCAACGCTCGCGTCGATATGAACATTCTGAGCGACATAAGCCGGGTCATTGCACCGCTGCTGGCCATTTACGGAGTATTCCGCGCCGTCGATCTCATCAACCGCGATGCCACCCCCTACCTATGGATGTGGCGCGAAGAAACGGGTCTGTTCTGGCTGGAGATCGCGCTGCTAGTGGTCGGGCCTGTGGTGCTGCTGAACCTGGAGAAGGTGCGTATCACGCCCCTCTACTTATATTGGACCTGCGCCATGATCGTGGCCGGGTTCGTCACCAACCGGCTGAACGTCTCCGTCACCGCATTGCAGGCCAGTTCGGCGACCTACTACATACCGAAATGGACTGAGTTCGCGGCCACCCTGGCAACCATCGCCGCGGCAGTGGTGGCGTTCCGCTATGCCGTAGTCTACCTGGACATCCTGCCCAAGAACCCGCCCCGCCAGCGCTGGATGGTCCCCAGTGCGCCCGCGCAAGCGTAAACCGCAGTAGCCTTAACCAAAGCCCCGGGCGAAGAGCCCGGGGTTTTTCATTGGGGTGTTGAACACGACCCAATGCCGTTCGGACCCATTCACCCTCCAACATTGTTCTCCGACGCTACAGTCGTCATTCCCCCGCAGCGCCGGCCTGCTCCCTCCACCGTTGAACGTCCACGCCTTTCACCAGGAGCCACAGCAGCAGTAACAATTCCGCGACAAAGCCGAGGGGCAGAATGTAGTGAGACAGCTGGTTTGCGAGCGGCGGGAACAGAAAGATCATCCAACCCAACCCGGCCAGCGCCATCAGCACGCCCAGAATCCGAGGCAGGAAGGTCGACCTCAAGATGAGGCAGCCGATCAGGAGGTCAAAGAATCCGAAAAACACCAGGTCGATCTGTTCGGCCTGCGAACGCAATTTGAGAAGCATGAGCGCCAGCGCCTGCAACTGCTCCACCTTAAATACGCTCAAGTACTGCGCGCCCCCCAACAGGATGAACGGGGCGAGATAAAAGACATAGCTAGCCGCCTGAATGGCACATCCCACGACGCTGAAGGAGGCCGCGAGTAAGGAGAGACTCCGGTTCACAGGCTTAAACAAGTTATAGAAGAGAACTGTCACCGCGACATAGAGCGCGGTCGCGACGAGATTGATAGCAAAGCCCGCACGAAACAAAGACTCGTGCGCCAGGATGTTGTGCGCCGTAGCGGCGGCGTCGCCAGCAACAACCAGACCTTTCACGAAGTAATCGGCGGACATTACCGTCAGAAAGTAAAGCAAATAAACGACGCTGGTAATCCTTGCGCGAGGACGCGGCGACGCTTCTGCGATCGGTTCCGTCGTTGCTGTATTCATTCTCGTTTCTCCTTATAATGCGAATGACTGAAGAATGTGCGCGGCGCGCTACGATTGCCGTTCCCCCGCCGCTTTGGCCCCCTCCTTCCATCGCTGAACGTTCACGCCCATCACGACGAGCCACAGCATCACGGACCCTTCCCCGAGCAGGCCGGAGGCCAGATTGTATGGCGATAAAGAGTGTGCGAGCGGCGGTGACAGAAAAGTCAACCAACCGAAACCGGCAATCGCCATGAGCGCACCCAGAATCCGAGGCAGAAAAGTTGACCTGAAAATGAGGTAGCCAATCAGCAGGCAATAGAATCCGTTCAATACCACGGCGATGTTCAGACCCTGAGGCTGCCATCGAAGAGCCTCAAAGGTGAGTCCCACGAGACTGAGGAACGCCGCGAACGAAGAGAGGCTCCGGTTCACAGGCTTAAAAATGCCATACAAGAGCAGCGTCACGGCAATCATGCCTATAACCGCGATGAATCCCCCTGCGAGATTCAACCTGCCACGAACGAACAGCTCGGTGAATGCTGCTGTCATTACGCTGAGCAAATAAAGGGCGCCCGCAATCCGGGCCTTGAAACGCGGCGACGCTTCTCGAATCCGTTCCATCATTCCCAGCCTCCAGAAGTGGATGCCACAGGAACATAGCGACGCCGAATATTACACCCGAAATGGCCGTGAGCACAACGAGACCGCCGGTTCGGACCAGCGCTTTCCTTTACGAAGTTCGCCGCGCTGGGACACACGGGGATCGGGGGCCTTGAATTTCACTTTTTCCTTGCAGGTGAAGCTTTGGGCAAGGGGCTCTCGTGGCTAGCTGGCGTGACATCGCCATCTCACTAGCCTTCCATCGCCGCCTGTTTCGAGGATGGCTTCTAATCCACCGCCCGCGCCTTGAGCCGCCGCTGTAACGATGTGGGATGAATGCCGAGAATCCGCGCGGCCTGCGTTTTGTTATTGCCGGTGGCCGCCAGAACCTGTTCGATGTAGTGGTCCTCCACTGCGCGCAGCGTCAAGAACTGGTCTCCGGTGGGAGAGATGTTGTCGTCGGAGAATGCTTCACCGGCCCTCTTCTCCGAGCGTTGGTCTCGAATTTCTTCCGGAAGAAGGCCGGTGTCAATCTCGCCCTCCGGACTGAGAATCATGGTGCGCTCAATCACGTTCCTCAATTCACGGATATTGCCGGGCCACGGATATTGCCCCAGCAGGTCCGCGGCCGCCGGCGTGAATCCGGTAAAGCTCTTTTTCAGCTCGCCGTTGAACTGCTGCAGGATTTCGAGCGCCAGAGCCACGATGTCCTCCTTGCGCTCGCGCAGCGGAGGAATATACAGCTGCACCACATTGATGCGGTAGTAAAGATCCTCGCGAAATCGCCCTTGGCTGACGGCATTTTTCAACTGGTCGTTCGTAGCCGCGATCAACCGTATATTCACTTTGATCGTGCTCGTGCCACCCAGCCGCATGAACGTCCCTTCCTCGAGCACGCGCAGAATCTTCGCCTGCGTACTGGCGGACATATTGCTGATTTCATCGAGGAACACCGTGCCGCCGTTGGCCCTCTCCAGCAGGCCTTCTTTGCGTCGGCGCGCGTCGGTGAAGGCTCCTTGCTCATACCCGAACAGCTCGCTTTCCAGCAAAGCGTCGGGAAGCGCGGCGCAGTTGATTTCCAGCAACGGCATCGCGGCGCGCGGACCAGCATAATGAACCGCCCGGGCAAGCACCCCTTTGCCGGTACCGCTCTCCCCCTGAATCAGAATTGTGGTGTGATCGGCTTCCGCCGCTTTGCGCGCCATCTCCAGCATCGCGATGGTGGCTTGATTGTGGGTGACGATGCGCCCAAAATTGTAGCGGCCTTTTTCCGACTCCACCGAATCCCGCAACCGCACTCGTAATCCAAGCACCTCCGCCGCGCGATGCAAGGTGGCCATCATGTCGTCCAGCGGAAAGGGCTTCGTCAGATAGTCAAAGGCGCCCAGCTTCATGGCTTCGACGGCGCGTTCCACCATGTGATACGCGCTCATCATGATCACGATCGCAGTCGGGTTCGCCTCCTTGATCTGGCGCAGCACGTCGACCCCATCGATGCCAGGCAGCACGATATCCAGCAGGATCAGGTCCGGTTTCTCTTCATGAAACAGTTTCAGGCCGTCTTCGCCGGAGAGCGCCGTGAATATCTCAAACCCATCCTGGCGCAAGCTGCGCGACATGGTGCGCAGCGTCAGTTCCTCGTCATCGATCAGTAGGGCGGAATAGGGCATATAAATTGACGTTCGATTGCAGCTTCTCAAACCACGATTTCAGATTGTTCTTCCGCTTGGCGTGACTCCTCCTGACGGATCGGCAGCGTAATGGTCACCGTGGTTCCCTGCTTCCACACGCTGTCGATTCGAATTTCGCCCTTGTTTCTCCGGACGTATGTCGCGCTGATGCTGAGCCCCAGCCCCGTGCCCTTGCCAACCTTGGTGGTGAAAAACGGCTCAAAGACGTGGGGCAAAACCTCGGGCGGAATGCCACACCCGGTGTCGCTCACACGAATTTCGATGCCATGGGTTGCGGCCAGCGTGCTGGCGGAAATCGCGATCAATCCGCCGTCCGGCGTCGCTTCCGCCGCATTGATCAGCAGATTCATCAGCACCTGCGAAAGCTGATTGGAATCCACCACAATGTGCGGCAAGTCTTCAGGAACCCGGTTCTCCGCCCGTTTGTGGCGCAACGCCGGCTGGCCTTCGAGAAAGCTGAGCGTGTCGGCCACCAGGCGATGCAGGCTGAGGTTGCTCAGCACCTGTGGCCCAGGGCGCGCGTAGTTGACCAGCCCGCGCAAGGTCGCTGCAATCCGCTTGGTGCCGGCAATGCACTGTTCAACCTCCCAGCGTTGCTCGGGATCCTGGGCCGTCTTCAACTCCAGTTCCAGATGCGACAGGATGCCGAGCAGCGGGTTGTTAATCCCGTGCGCCGCGCCCAGCGCCAGTTGCGCCAGCGTGGAGTATTTTTCGTATTCGGCGAGCTGCGCCTGGAACTGGAACTTCTCCTTGTTCAACTCGCGGTCTTCCTGCAACCGCCGAAAAACTTCTTCCCGCGCTTGATTGCGCTCCTGCTCGAATCGCCGATTCAGCTTGGTTTCTTCCAGCAAGGCCTCGCGCGCGCGTTCCCATTCCCGGCGCTGCAGCAGCCACACAATCACCATCACCAGCAGCGCGGCAAAAGTGAGGGGAAGAAGCAAGCGCGCCATCGGCAATTCCAGACTGTTTCCCGATGTTCCGAAGACCAGCAAAAGGCTTCCCGCCAAGTCCCGCACACACGCCTCGGTTCAGGGCAAACGCACCCTGCTTACAACATGGAACGGATTGTGCCAGTGGGCAGTGATGGGGGTCACCTCTGTGGGTGCGGTTGCCGGAAAGCTACATCAGATGCGGGATTTGGCTCCGCCCGTCCGCAAGGTCGGAGAGGAGTTTGACCCAACCCGCCGGGCGACGTTGTCCCAGCGGGGATGATCGAAGTTGGCATAGAGCGAATCCCGAATGCCCGTGGTGTCGAGTCGACGGCGAATTTGCGAGGCGGCGCGCTCCACCGCCGCTTCCGCTTCCTGCAACACCGCCGCTTGTGTGGGGACGGATGTGGGGGTGAGGGACGGGCGACTCGCCCGTCCCCGATGCCGCGCATGAAGCCGACGTCAATCTCGCCAGCACCTCCGCACCAGAGTCGCTGCCCGCTGCAATTACAAATTCAATTGGCACAGACCAGCGCCCTGCATTCGCTGACGGCCTGCTGCCCCATCCGTAAGATAAGGCGACCCCCACGCCGGTCCTCCTGTGATCGACCAGACCATCTCGCACTACCGCATCCTCGAGAAACTCGGCGGCGGAGGCATGGGCGTGGTTTACAAAGCCGAAGACACCCGCCTCCATCGCTTTGTCGCCCTGAAATTCCTGCCCGAAGATGTCGCCCGCGATCCCCAGGCGCTCGCCCGTTTTCAGCGCGAACCCCAGTCCGCCTCCGCGCTCAATCATCCCAACATCTGCACCATTTACGACATCGGAGAGCACGACGGCCGCGCCTTCATCGCCATGGAGTACCTCGATGGCACGACCCTGAAGCACCGCATCTCCGGCAAGCCCGTCGAACTCGACGCCTTGCTCGTTTTGGCAACCGAGATCGCCGATGCCCTCGACGCCGCCCACTCCAAGGGATTCGTCCACCTCGACATCAAGCCCGCCAACATTTTCGTCACCGAACGCGGCCATGCCAAGATTCTCGGTCTCGTCTAGCAGGGAGCGAAGAACTCCGATTCGAGCGGGGTTGGGAAGGGCACGACTTTCAGTCGTGCCGATAAATCCTCAAGAGTGTTGCGCTTTAGCGCCTGGGGTGAGGTTTTGCTTCCTGGACGACTTTTCTGCCGCCCGCTACTTCGCCGCCTGCGCCCTAGCCATCCCCGGCCGCGACCGTTTCATCGCATAGAGTGATCGGTCCGCCGCCGCCAGCAAGGTTTCCGCGTCCCCGCCATCGTCAGGATACGTTGCCTTCCCCACGCTCAGCGACAACACGTGTGCCGGACAGATCGCGCTCGCCACGTCGGCCGCGATCTTCTGCCAACGTTCCCCGATTTCCGCCACCGCCTCCGGCGGCATCCCCGGAGCAACGATCACGAATTCATCACCGCCAATTCTGGCCGCATAATCGTACTCGCGGCATGATTCCTTCAGCGCCGTCGCAAACGTGCGCAGCAGATTGTTCCCCTCGATCTGCCCGAAGCGGTCGTTCACCTGCTTGAATCCATTCAGGTCCAGTACCAGCACGGTCAGCGGATCGTTCGATCGCCGGCATCGCGCCAATTCCGCTTCCAGATGCCGATACAGCGACCGCGCATTGGGAAGCCCCGTCAGAGAATCGGTGGTCGCCGAATCCTCGGCCTTTCGGACTTTCAGCGCGTTTTCGATTGTGATTCCCAGCTTCGAACCCGCGCTCTGCACAATCCGCAGTTGATCCTGGGTAAATGCGTCTTGCCCGGTTCGATACAAGGCCAGCACCGCAACCACGTTGGCATCGCCCTGCAACGGCACAGCCAGAGCGGATCGCAGATTGGTGAACCTCGCCGGATCGTTCACATATCCAGGTTCAACCGCCGGGTTGCCATTCATGATCGGTTTATTGTTATGCGCAACCCACCCGGAAAGGCCGGCTCCCACGGGAATCTTCAGCGATGAAAACAGCCGGAAGTTGTCGCCACTCACATACTCCGCCGTCAACAAGCCGCCATGCCGTACATACACCACCATTGCGTCATAGGCGACGAAGCGCCTCAGGCGAACCGAAAACATGGAGAGCGTGTCGTCCAACCGCAGCGCCGCTCCCAGATCGTGGCCCATTTCAAACAGGCTTTGCGCTTCCTGCCGCGCCGCCGCAATGCTCGAAAGAGTATCGTGATCCTCGTCCACCGGCTGCATGGCCGGCTCTGGCTGCCGCTCAAACCCCGCCGCCGGCGCCAACCCTCTCTCCACTTTCACATCCACCGACAACTGCGGCCGGTCCTCTTCTTTTTCGTGGGCCAGTTTCTCCAGCTCCACATATCGTTCCTGTAGGATCTTGACCACCTGCGGGTCAAAACTCTTCCCCGATTCGGCCGCGACCTTTGCCATCGCCAGATCCAGCGGAAGCGCCGGCCGATACTGCCGATGCGAAGCCAGCGCGTCCAGGCAATCCACCGCCGCCAGAATCCGCGCCCCAATTGGAATTTCTTCTCCTCGAAGGCCCCGCGGATACCCCGATCCATCCCATTTTTCATGATGCGAATGCACAATCGGCACCACCGGATACGGGAATCGCACCTGTTCCAGAATCTCCGCCCCAACGATCGGGTGGATTTTCATCTTCTCGAATTCCTCCGGCGTAAGCTTCCCGGGTTTCGAAATGATGTGCTCGGGAACCGCCAGCTTGCCGATGTCGTGCAGCAAAGAGGCCGCCTGCAACGCTTCCATTTCCGGGTGCGTCAAGCGGAGTTCTTTCGCAATCTCCATGGCGTACACCCGCACCCGTTGCAGGTGTTCATGGGTGTTATGGTCCTTCGCCTCAATGGCCAGCGCCAGCGCTTCAATCGTGCGCAGGTGCAGGTGCGACATTTCTTCCGCATGAATTTTTCCATCTTCCAGCTTGCCCACATACAGCCGATACGATCGATAGATCACGTAGACGACCGGCAGCGTGAGCAGCGCCGCCTGCCATCCGATCTGCCGGTTCAGATAACTCACAAACCCCGCAATCGCCGCCCCGATAAGGTAGTACGGAAACGACCAGAGGTAGCCCTCGATCCAAACCTGCCGCATCGATTTCCGGTCGGCGAGCGAAATCACCGTCGCCATCGCGCACGTATTGAACAGGAAATAGACAATGGCGGCGCAGGCCAGCGCCAACGCCCGCTGTTCGCGCAGGCTATGCGAACTCAGGAACTGGAAGACGCAATACGCAGCCGCAGTCGCCACCGTCAACTGCGAAAGATTGAAGATGACTTGAATCGGTTTGAGCCGTTTCGAGGAGTGCCAATACGATTGCACGAATACCGACGCCACGCCCAGCACCAGCGTCTCGGCATACGTCATTTCCAGCATGCCCAGGAACAGAAAAATGAAGCTTAACGATAACGTCCCGTCGATCCCGGGCAGCGTCACCTTAAGTGTTGAAGTTAACAACACTACCGCCAGGTAACAAAGAAACTCCCCCTTCCCGCGGATGACCGCAGGGTGGGCGATAGCCGCCGCAAAACATCCCAGCGCGGCAATAGCATTCAGGGACACGAATGCCTTTGTAGGATCGACCCGAAGCATACTTAATATGATTGTCGTCCGAAATGCGGCCAGCGCAGCCTGCTCTCGAATCTGTCGCGTTACGAAAGTGTTCCGCTTTCGACGGGAAACCACTTCGGGAGCTCGGTTCCACATCAAGCCCCTGGGGCAGGGCGCGTCCATCTCCACGCCAAACTGGTGTCAAGCCCCCGTCTCGACGGTTTTCCCGCTAACCCGATGAATTCGCTGGGAAAATAAAGTTGGGAAAGTTGTCCAGTTTGGGTGGTCAAACTGGTAGAATAAAATTATAGGGCAGAAATAAAAGATCAAAGGGTGCGGGATAACTCCCCACACCCTTTTTCATTTGGGCGAAGTCTTGACTTTCGAAACCTTGAAACTCTGAAACCTTGGAACCTGGCTCCGCTAAGTCCTTATTCCGGAATATTTTACGGATAAGTCATTTAAACCCAAAGATTTGGCGAGAATTTTTCTCTAAATCTTTGATTCTAAAAGGCCGGGGATATAAATTTTTTTGTGACATGCGTCACAATTAAGACTCCCCGGCCTCCCGCCCTATTGCGGGAACCCGATCTTCCGCACCAGCTCCGCATAGCGCGGATCGGAGCGCAGGGAATCAAGCGCGGGGTCAGTCCGCAGGCCGACGACCAAGATGCAGCGTTCCTGGTAGGCGGTGTTGAGCCACTCGAAGGCGTGGTCCTTGTCGCCGGTGTCGGCATACAGCGCCGCGATTTGGTACGGAGCGAGGTAGTTGGTCTTGGCTTTGCGTTGGGCGAGTAAAACTTCGATCCCCTTGTGCGCGGCGCTGGGCCATCCGCCGGCGCGGAAGCCCGAGTCCAGCGCGGCGGCGAACTCGGCCATATTCTTGTCGCCCGATCGTTGAGCGTAGGCCTGATATTCCTGAATGACCTGTTGATACTTGTGCTCGCCCAAGTACGGGACGAGCATAAACCAGGGCCCCGCGGCAAACGTGGGATTGTCCGCTTCGGCTTTCTTGTACATCTCAATCGCCTTATCGTATTGACGATCGAAGGGGGTTCTAGAGGCAAGTCAATGGAAGCGGACCGGGGTAGTGGCTCACTTTGCTTGCCGTCCTGTGCAAGGCCTTTGCGCCGTAGCAAATAAAGAATTGTCATCCTGAGCGGAGCGAAGGACCTGCTTTTTGCTGGCAGTAATCCCGCACTGGGATCGATTCCGTTCCAACCTGGGCTACTACCTGACCGGGCATCCGTGCTGTCGTTGCGCTGTAAAACGTGATAAAACCAAGCACACGGACCTCCGGGAAATGGATTAAGAGCGAACAAAGGAAGATAGCAATCATGACAATAACAACCGAATCGAGCACTCTGACGCCGGGCACAACCAAGACTGCCGCAACGCGCATTCTCGCGAACTATATCGACGGCCGCTGGGTTGCGCCGCAGACGCAGAGTCTTCTCGACGTGACCAATCCGGCGAATGGGGAGGTTTTGGCGCGCGTGCCGCTGTCGGGCGCGGCCGAGATCGAGGCCGCAGTCGCCGCTGCCAGCGCCGCTTTGCCGGACTGGCGCGCCCGCTCGGTCGGCGAGCGCACGGAGTTTATCTACGCCATCCGCGAGAAATTCCGACAGCGCATCGACGAACTGGCCGCTTCGATCACCCGCGAAGGCGGCAAAGTGCTCTCGGATGCACGCGCGGAAGTCACGCGCTCCATTGAAGTGCTCGAAGTGGCCTGCGCCGCTCCCATGACCATGCAGGGACGCATTCTCGAAGGCGTGGCGCGCGGCATCAACACCGAGACCATTCGCCAGCCAGTCGGAGTTTGCGCCGCCATCACGCCCTTCAACTTTCCCGCCATGGTGCCAATGTGGTTTCTGCCCTTCGCCATCGTCTACGGCAATACGTTTGTGTTGAAGCCGTCGGAGCAGGTTCCGCTTACTTCGGAACTGATGTTTCAGATTTTCGAGGAGATCGGGTTGCCGAAGGGCGTGGTCAATCTGGTGAATGGCGCGCACGACGCGGTGAATGCCATTCTCGACAGTCCGGGGATTCGCGCGGTTTCGTTCGTCGGCTCGGTCAACACGGCGAAATACATTTACCGGCGCGCGGCGGAACAAGGCAAACGCGTGCAGGCGCTCGGCGGCGCAAAGAATTACATGGTCGTGATGCCGGATGCGGTCGTCGATAAGACCGTGTCGAACGTGCTCGGCAGTGCCTTCGGAGCGTCGGGTCAGCGCTGCATGGCGGGATCGGTGCTGGTGACGGTTGGTTCGGCGCGCGAAGCCATCATGGGCCGACTGAAAACCGAAGCCGAGAAGCTGATTGCCGGCGATGGCATGAACGCGAAAGCCAGCCTGGGCCCGGTGATTTCGAGCGCCGCTTGCGAGCGCATTCATGGAGCGATCGAAATCGGAGTGAAAGAAGGCGCGAAACTGCTGGTGGATGGACGGCGGCCAACCGGGGTTCCAGCAGGCGGAAATTTTGTCGGCCCAACCATTCTGAACAACGTGACGGCCGAGATGAGCGTGGCACGCGACGAAATATTTGGGCCGGTGCTTTCGGTGATGCACGTGGATACGCTGGAACAGGCGATTGCGCTGGTGAATGCCGATCCGCGGGGCAACGGCACTTCGATCTTCACCGAGAATGGCGCGGCCGTGCGCGAATACAGCCGCCGCATCGAGGTCGGGATGGTGGGCGTGAATATTGGAGTAGCCGCGTCTCCTGCGTATTTCCCGTTTTCCGGCTGGAAGGATTCGTTCTTTGGCGATCTGCACGTCCACGGCTGGGATGCGGTCGAGTTCTTCACCCGCAAGAAGACGGTAACGTCGCGCTATTTCTCGGCGGGAGAAACGGGGAAGTTCTTCACGGAGCAGGGCGAGAAACACTAGACGGGACATCACGACGAAAAACAAAACCGGTGGAGGGACGAGCGAGATGCCAGTCCCTCCACCGGATATTTTTGTCTGCGATTCCGCGTCTAGTGCGTGAAGGAAATATTCAGGCCGGTTGCGATGGTGATGTCGTTCCTCTCGATGGGAGGATTGGACGCCAGCGGATGGTTGTCGAATACATCCGCCAGTGTCAATTGCCAGCCGAGCCACTTGTTGAGCTTGGTGACGAAGCCGAGGTTGAATGACCCGCGCATGATTCGTACATCATCGGGCGTGGTTGCGTCCGGGAACGCGATGTTGGTTTGACTGAAGCTCGGATAGAGGAGGAAGCCCTGAGTGAAGACGCTGTTCTTTCCGACCTTGTGGGTGAAATTATCGCCCACGGTCAGAGCGGCTGAGCTATCGGAGTGGTTATAAAGGACCGTGATCGTGGGCGGTGGCGGCAGCGGATTGCTTTCGGTTTCCATCAGGTTCGAGAAGCTTTCATGGGTGTAGTTGATGCCGGCCAGCAGATCAAGAGTCGTGTTGGCAGTCTTGATCGCGTGGAAGCCGATACCGCCTCCGAGAATGTAGCGGAGATCAAGGTCTTGCGGCGAATTATTGAAGAAGTCGCCACTCACGAATCCAAACACGCGCGGAGTGACGTCGCGGTCGTAACGGATTCCACCGCCGTTCGAGTTCGCCGTGGTTTGCGAGGGAATGGGTTGGAGGGCGAGCTTGCTGGTGGCAGCGTAATTCGTGGTTTCGTAGAGGATCAGCTTGTCGTGGAACCCGGTGCGGATGGCGTTGAAACCGATGTTCAGGTTTTTGGTTTCGCTGTTACCGGCGGTCAGGGCGAAGCCCAAATTGACGCCGCCTGCCCAGCCCTGTCCGAAGCCGGGGTGCAGGGTCTTCTCGTACGCAGCCTGCTCGGCGGGACTGCGGACCAATGTGATAGAGGACATCGGCGCCTCGACTGGCGTGCCAGCCCTGGTGGCAACGACCACATCGGTGCCAGTGGTGGTGACGGGGCCAACCGCCGTCTTACCGCCGAGGGTTATGTTCAAGTCGCCGGCGGAGGTGATGCTCTGAATCGCGTCAAACTTCACGGTTAGGTCGCCGGCGGCGTCGGTGTGGATCACGAGCACCTTACCGTCGGACTTCGTAATCGAGCCCGTGATCTTGTCGCCATTTTTAAGGACGATCTGGTCGGCAAGCGCCGGGATCGCCAATAATAGACAAAGAGCTACCACGAATTTCTTATGCACTGAAAAAATCCTCCTAAGGGATTCAAAATGAGATGAGATTTCTACCTACGTTCAACCTACGGACAAACCAATTCCCCAAGACAAAAAGCGGATTACAGGATTATCCACTTCCCAAAATCTATTGCGATTGGATGCAGTAAATAATATCGAACTAGCAGTTATTTGTCACGCAGACAGCGGGATGTTAGTGCGGAGTCAAGCTTTGTTCTCGGGCTTGACGTCGGGTTTGGCTTCGGCCTTCACCTCAGGCGTGGCCTCAGTCTTGGCGGCGTTGCTGTTATCTTTCATGCCTTCCTTCAGTGCGCGAATGCCGTCGCCCAGACCCTTGCCCAACTCCGGCAATCGTTTGGGGCCAAAAATGATCAACGCGATCACTAGGATCACCAGCAGGTGCATGGGTTGAAACAGACCTTCAAACATAAAGCCTCCGAACCGGAAACGCACGACCGCCTGAGTCTTCTAGTGTACTCCAGCTCACCCCGGCGGTCCCGCCGAATTGCCGCGAGCTAGTGGCTCGGTTGGCGAAAAGTATTACCACCAAAGCGGCGAAGGAACACAAAGGAAAAGACTGAGACCGAGGGCCGGCCGCCGCTGGCCGCGCACGCTGGGCCATGTCCCTCGAAATTACCTCCGTGACCTATCGGCGACTCCGCCGCCGGGCTAGCTTGACCACAGGGCGAGACTCGCGCGGCAAAACCGCCGGAGGGCTTCTTGAAACGCTGTGTCTTGAGTTGGCTATTGCTCCTGCTGGCGGCAGGTTGCCTGTGGGCGGAACCGGTTCCGTCCACACCCGATGCCGACGCGATTTTTCTCTGGCTGGCGGGGGGCATTTCGAGTACCCGGATCGAGCGCCTGGCCCACAAACCCCAAGCACCGGATTTTTCGGCCTTGGCCGCGGCCCAATGCCATCGCGCGCTGCAAAAAGCCGGGGCGGACTCGAACCTGATGCAGAGCCTCGGGGCGAGGCCGGCTGGCAACGGACTTTCGGGCAAGAGCTCGGAGTCCAAGTCACGCACCGGCGTCTGCTCCGGCGCGGCGGCACAGATTGCCGCTTTGGTTCACGAGAACAATTTCAACGCCGCGGAAGACAAAATCCGCGCTCTGCTGCGCGACGAGTCCGGCGCTGATTCGCCGAAAAACGCCTGGCTGCATTACGTCCTTGGAACGCTCCTGCGCCGCCAGGAACGCTTCGACGATGCGCTTGATGAATTCACCGAATCGGCGCGTCAGATGCCAGGGTCCGCCGAAACCCACAGTCAGATTTCTTACCTTTTCTATCGGAACGACGATGCCGAGGACGCTCTTGCCGAAGCGCGCACGGCGCTCAGCATGGATCCTGCCAACGCCGAGGCCTACCGTTCGCTCGGACTCGCGCTCTACGCCGGTGGCCACCACGATGCTGCGCTGCACGCTTTCGACGAGGCGCTCACGCGCGAACCCGCCGGCTCGCCCGCGAACGCCGACGTCTACTTCGATATTGGAATTACCGAGCGTGAGAAGGGAGACCTCCGCCGCGCCGCCATCGCCTATCGCCACGCTCTCAGCCTGCGCCCCGACTTCTGGGAAGCGCACAGCAATCTTGGCGTCGTCCTGCACGATCAGGGCAAGCTGGACGAGGCCATCGCGGAATATCGCGCGGCCAAGCGCCTGAACCCCGACGAGTCCAGCGTCCGTAACAATCTGGGTAACACGCTTTGCGATAAGGAAGACTTCGACGGCGCGATTGCCGAGTTCCAGGATCTCTATCGCCAGAACCCGGAGTGGGACGGCGGCCACAACTGCCTGGCCCGCGCCTACATGTCGAAGCGCGACTACTCTTCTGCCATTCGCGAGTTGCGGGCCGCCATCGCCGCCAATCCTACGGGAGCCACCGAGCGTCGCGTTCTGGGTCAGGCTCTGCTTCTTGCCGGGAAGGATCAGGAAGCCCTCGAAGTTCTGCGCCAAGCGGTGGCGCTCAATCCACAATCCGGCCTCGGCCACCACTATCTCGGCGTGGCGCTGGTGAACATGCGACAGATGGCGGAGGCGGAGAAGGAATTTCGCGAGGCCCTCAAGCTCGAGCCGAGCGCCCAAAATCATTATTCTCTGGCCGCCTGCCTAATGGCCTTGAACCAATACGAAGAGGCTCTGGCAGAACTGGAGACAGCCTCGCGCATGGATCCCAGCGAGAACCTCTACCGAGCTCGGATGCAGGAAGTCGTCCGGCTGATCACGAGTTCGAAGTAAGTCGCGTCCCACCTCCACTGTTGAGACGGGACGCACCAGGATCTTCGATTGGAAGGTTTTGGAGGGATTAAGGACGAGGCGTTACCTTGGCCATGCACCGACGTGCATCGCCTTAGGGCATTCCACCAACCTAGAATTCAGAGAGAGAGTAAACGCGGCGCGAAGCGCGCCGCCGGGGCCATCACTCCTATGGAAAGCACTGCTGCCGCACAAGCCCGGGAAAAGTCCGCTAGAGCCGCCGCTCCAACGATGCCGGAGCGCCGTACGCCGCTCGGGTCCGCATCCGAAGTCCCGTCGGAGAAAAAGCCGGTCGGCTACGGCCTGCCCTGTGCGCGCTGCCACGCCTACTACCCCGCCGACATGCACGCTTGTCCCATCTGCAAATCGCCGGAACGTGTCTCGCCGAATCAACCCGGGACGCCTTCCGCGGCTGTGCCGCCTGTCGCGGTTGCTCCCAGCACTGGCGCATCGATCGACGAAGAACGCGAGCGCCGGCTGAAGGAGCTTAAGTCCCAGGCTTTCGCTTCCCACAAGCAGATCAACACCGCCCCTGGGATCACCGCTCCTGAGATCAATGCCCCCGCGGCATTCCAGTGCGTGCTCAAACATCAGCATAGCGGCGTGGCCGAACCGGCTGCGGTCTGCCATAGCTGCTACAGCAACGTCCGGCAAAAAGCCGATCTGATGGAAGCCGCGCTGCACATGGACCCGAAAGATGGGGCGAAAATTGTGTATGAGGCGGTTTGGGCGGATACATCCGATCCCAACGTTACCTACTTGAACGCCGCCAAGGCGATCCTGTCGGAGTTGCAACAACGCGCCGGCATCCGCCCTCTGCTCGGCAAGAATCAGCCCCTGGCACACTGAGCCAGCTCAAGAATCCTTATGACCACGGTGTATATTGCAGACGGGAATTGCAACTTTCCCGCTCGTTCTGCATCTTATTTTCCGGAGACACGCTATGACGGAAAAACTCACCGACCGGATCGCCGAGGGAAAGATTGCCGACGGAAAAATCGCCAAGACCGATGCTGAGTGGAAGCAGCAACTCACACCGGAACAATACCAGGTGGCCCGTGCCTGCGGCACCGAACCCGCTTTTACCGGCAAGTATTGGAACAAGCACGACGACGGGACCTACCACTGCGTGTGCTGCGGGACGCTGCTGTTTGGCTCGGACACGAAGTTTGATTCGGGAACGGGATGGCCCAGCTTCTTTGCGGCCGCCGACCGCAAGAACATCGCGGAGCACACCGACTCCAGTTATGGCATGACGCGCACCGAGGCTCGCTGCGCCAAGTGCGATGCGCACCTGGGCCATGTGTTTCCCGATGGACCCGGACCTACCGGACTACGCTACTGCATGAACTCGGCGTCGCTCGACTTTAAGCCGAAGAAGTAAAGCGCCAAAATAGAAAACGATGGAGCGCCAGGCGCAATCCCCCGGCCCGGACCGGTGAATCGCCGGTCCCTCCATCGTCGTTCCTGAATTCCGACTTCGAATTCAAACCTCGTTGGATTGTGCGGTGCCCGCAGCCGCAGCCGCAGCCTTGGGCGCTTCGTGCTTGCTCGGGGCCTGGGCCTGGTTTTTCTGGTCTTTCTTTTCGGGGTTGCGCACTTCGACGCCGCCCTTCAGGATCGCGCCCTCTTCGATGCTGATGCGGTGCGTGATCACGTCGCCGGCGAGTACGCCTTCGCTGCGCACGTCCAGTCGATCGGCGCACTCGACGTTGCCCTGCACCTTGCCCATGATGACGACTTCATTGGCCGTGATGTTGGCCGCGACGACTCCGTTGCGGCCGACCGTGACGCGATTGTCGGGAAAATTGATCGTGCCTTCGACGCGTCCGTCAATGAACAGCGATTCCGAGCCCGACACGTCGCCCTTGATGACCAGCGAGCGCCCGATCGTGGCTTGTTCCACCGGCGAGTTGGCCGGCTTGACGGGCGTGTAAGCATTCGTGGGGGCGGTGTTTGGAGAGTACTTCTGTTCCGGAGACTGCAACATGAATGACCTCACTTGATTTCCGCAACCGCAGCGGGAGTTGGCGTCGCGGCGACGGTCGATAAACTTGAAGCGCAAACCGAGGATGTCACGGAAGGACGTATTACGACAGATTACCGAAGTGTGCTGTGCGTCCGCGTAGGCGCTTGGCTTTGACCCATTCGGCTTCGCCGCGCGTTCTCAGGAAGGAATTTCCCAGCCTTCATCCTTCATCTTCCGATTCGTCCAATGTTGCAGTTGCACGAAGACCGCAGGGTCGATCACGACAAAGCGCAGGCCGGCTCTTCCTCCTGCTTCGGTCCATGCCACGCGGCCTTTCGCCTGAACCACGGTTTCACTCTCGGGCAACAGAAAGCTGACGTCGACCAACCCGGCAAAACCAGCCGCATCGCTTACCGCGTCGAGCCCCATGCCTCCGGTGCTCAGGTTGACCGCCTGCGCCTGGATTTCCTTGCCCTGCGAATTCTTCAGGGTCACGGACAGATTGACTTTGGCGCGAAAAAACTTCTGCTGATCTTCGCTGATGACGCCCAGTTTGGCCAAACCTTCGCTGCCACGGGTATCGATCTCATATTCCCGCAGCTTGCGGCTGAGCGTGCGGCGAGAGATTCCCAGCTGCTCGGCGGCATGAGCCCTGTGTCCACCGGTCTGCTCCAGGGCGCGGATGATCATCTGCTCTTCCATGTTGTCGAGGTTGCCGAGCGGCACGGCGCCGCTGGCGCGGACTGCGGCCCTCGATTCGCCATGCAGTTCGGCATGGAGTGCGGCCAGGACTTCAGCCCCCGTGATCTGGCGGTTGTCGTTGGCCATGGCCAGCCTTGCCACCAGGTTCCGGAGTTCGCGAATGTTTCCCGGCCAGGAATGGCCGCGCAGAGCTGTCAACGCGTCCGCTGCGAAAACCTTATCTCCCGCTTTCAGCGAGAGGAAGTGGCGTGCCAGCGCGGCAATGTCCTCGGGACGCTCGCGCAACGGGGGAACCCGCAATTGGAATTGGCCGAGGCGGTGGAAAAGATCCTTGCGGAATCGCCCCTCTTTCACGGCCAGCTCAAGATCCTGATTGGTGGCCGCGACCACGCGCACGTCGACGGTGATTTTCCGATTTCCACCCAGGCGGTAATACGGCTGGCCATCCAGCACGCGGAGCAGTTTCACCTGGATTTGCGGTTGCAGCTCGCCGATTTCGTCGAGAAAAATCGTGCTCTTATCGGCCAGCTCAAACAAGCCGGGCTTTGAGGAGTCGGCGCCACTGAAGGCTCCCTTCTCGTAGCCGAACAGTTCGCTTTCCACCAGGTGCTCGGGCAGGGCGGCGCAGTTGATGTCCACCAACGCATGTTTGTGGCGATACGAAGATTCGTGGATGGTGCGCGCAACCAACTCTTTGCCGGTGCCGGTTTCGCCCGTCACCAGCACAGTCTCGGTGTGCCCGGCGACGCGGTCGACCATGCCCATGAACTTGTGCATGATCGGGCTGGCAATCAGAAACTGTGTGCCGTCGATCTGACGCCGCGCCAGCGGTACCGCGACGGTGGCAGCCGGGGCATCAACCGGCGGAGCAACCTCGGCGAGTTGCTTGTCGGCGATGTCGATCGAAAATCCGAGAATGCCCGCGGGTACTGCATTCGCATCGCGGAGCAGTGTCAAACGCAGATGAGCTTCGACATCCTGGCCGGACTTCGTGCGGCAGCGGAGTTCGCCTTCAAACCGGCCCGCTTCCCGAACCTGGGCCAACGCGCGGGTGGCCTGCTGCTCGACACCGTAGAATTCGGCGATATTTTGCCCGATCAGATCCTTGGGCACAAAGCCGTAGCGATCGACACCCTGGTTGCAACTGGTGATGATGCCCTGAAGGTCGGTGGTGAAGACCGCGTCCCGTAACTGGTCGAGAATGCCGGGCGGCAAAACGAATTCAAGACTGGCCTCACCCATCGGGTTACAGCTGTGGCCAGTTCGGCCCCGGGTTGCGATTTTCGGCGCTCTTTCCGTTGGCGGAGTTTTGACTGAAATTGGCATGTCTATGTCGTTGGCAAACGGGGAAACGTAACCCCCGCGCTGCGACCTTTGAAGCGCTCGACATCAGGCAGGTGCAGACGGACGCCCCTATGCATGATGCTGCCACAATGGCGATCGTTTGTTGGGTGGTTCCACAGCGACCGACACACCGAAGTAACTATCGTCCCTTCCTGCGTCAGAGTTGTGCCGAATGGGGGTTTTTCCATCACACCCAAGCTGCCGGCAGCGGCGCCTTGATCGTTACTTCGGTTAGGTGTGGGATTCCTCGACAGTAAACTACGATCCGATACAAGGGGAAAACCAGATTTGCAGTGCGTTGGCACCGGATGTCGATCCCCCAAGTTGGGCAGGTTGGGTCGCTTTCGAGGACAAACTGGAATGCGCCGGGAGCGCGCTGGAATAGGCAGGCATCGCTGCCGCCGAACCCATGCGGCGACAGCGGTACCGAGAAGCGGCCTTGAGGACGTGCAGGCGCACGCGGTGTAAATGGAAATTGCAGGTCGGCCTATGTCAATTCGGGCAAGACTGTTTATCGAAGCCACTGCGGCGCTCGGACTGTCGGCGCTAGTCTATGCCCTATGGCACTGGCAGAGTGTCGACCTGACGCGATTTGCCTGCTACCTGCTGGTCGCCGTGCTCGCCTCCAATCTCAAATTTCAGCTGCCCGGGTTCGACGGCACCATGTCGGTGAACTTCCTGCTCATTTTGCTGAGCGTGCTCGAGCTGAATCTTCCCGAAACGTTGGTGATTGGCTGTAGCGCGACGCTGGTGCAATGCCTGGCGGGATCGCGCCAGAAGATCGCTCCCATCAAGATCGCGTTCAACGTCTTCGGCATGATGGCGAACGCCATCGTTTTGTCGTACTTCGCCTATCACGATTTGCAGCGGATGCTCGGCGCGGGCACACTGCCGCTGCTGATCGTGACCTCCTTGATTTTCTTCGTGGCCAACACGGTCCCGGTGGCGGTCATCATTTCGCTGACCGAAGGCAAACCGGCGTACAAGGTCTGGGCCGAATGCCACTTCTGGTCCTTCCCCTTTTATATGGTGGGCGCTGCGGTGGTGTTTGCGGTGGGTTTCCTCAGCAAACAGGTGGGATGGCAGACTTCGCTTCTGGTTCTGCCGCTGATCTACTGGGTCTATCGCTCGTATCATCTCTATCTCGCCAAGTTGGCGACGGAAAAGCAGCAGGTCGAGATTGAAAAACGGCACGCCGAAGAGGTTGCCGCCCTCCACTTGCGCACCATCGAGAGCCTGGCGCTGGCCATCGAAGCCAAGGACCACACCTCGCACCAGCACCTACAGCGGGTGCGCGTATTCGCGGTCGAGGTGGCGAAAGAACTGGGCTTCGCCGAGAGCGAAATCGAAGCCTTGCGCGCCGCGGCGCTGCTCCACGACATTGGGAAGCTGGCCATTCCCGAACACATCATCAATAAGCCCGGACGCCTGACCCCGGAAGAATTCGAAAAGATGAAGATCCACACCCTGGTGGGGGCCGAGATCCTGCAGCGCGTCGCGTTTCCCTATCCGGTCGCGCCCATCGTCCGCTCGCACCACGAGCGCTGGGACGGAACGGGCTATCCCGACGGGCTGAAAGGCGAAGAGATTCCGCCGGGCGCGCGCGTCCTGGCCGCCGTCGATTGCCTAGACGCACTGGCCTCGCATCGCCAGTACCGCAATGCCATGTCGCTCGATGCCGCCATGCAGAACGTTGCCTCGATGTCGGGCTCCGCCTTCGAGCCCAGAATTGTCGAGGTCCTTCAACGCCGGTATCGCGCAATGGACATCCTGGTGCAATCGGATTCCCAGTTCGATGCGCCGGCCGCGGGGGCTGCGATGCCATCGGCCGACATCCGCATTGCGCCCAGCGCAGAGCCGGCGAGCGGACTCGAACATTCCGCGCCGCTTCCCGGCGCGCCGAACGAAGCGGATTTTCTCTCCTCCATTGCCTCGGCTCGTCAGGAAGCGCAGATCATGTTCGAGATCAGCCAGGATCTCGGCAACTCTCTCAGCCTGGGCGAAACTCTTTCGGTGCTCTCCGTCCGCCTGCGCAAGATGATTCCTTACGATTCGATGGCGGTATTTCTGTTAAAGAGCGGCAAACTGGTGCCCGAACTGGTGAGCGGCGACAACTTCCGGCTGCTCTCGTCGCTGACGATTGGCCTGGGAGAAGGTCTGTGCGGCTGGGTCGCGGAAAAACGCAAGCCAATCCTCAATGGCAATCCCGAAGCCGAAGCCGGATATGTGGGCGATCCCTCGCGATTCACCACCCTGCGCTCGACGCTCGCGGTGCCGCTCGAAGGACTGAATGGCGTGGTCGGGGTGCTGGCCATGTACCGTACCGATCGCGACGCCTTTTCGCCCGATCATCTCCGCATTCTGCTCGCGGTCAGCTCGAAGATCGCGCTCTCGGTGGAAAATGCCCTCAAATATCAGCAGGCCGAGGACTCGGCGACCACCGACTACCTGACCGGTCTGCCCAATGCCCGCTCATTGTTCGTCCATCTTTCGCGCGAACTGGCGCGCTGCCGCCGGACCGGAACCTCGCTTGCCGTGATGGTGTGCGACCTCGACAACTTCAAGCAGATTAACGATCTCTATGGCCACCTCGAAGGCGACAACCTGCTGAAGGATTTCGGCGCGCGACTGCGGGAAGTCAACCGCGGCTACGATTATGTCGCCCGCATGGGCGGCGATGAATTCGTGATCGTCGCTCCCGGACTCAGCCCGGAAGCTGCGAGCGAGAAGGCCAGCCGGCTGCATCTGCTGGCGATTGAAGCGGGCCGGAAGATCGCTGGACGCGATCTGGTGGGCATGAGCGTGGGCGCCGCCTTTTGCCCGCAGGATGGTTTTGAGGTCGAGCCCTTGCTGGCCGAGGCGGATCGGCGCATGTACTCCGTGAAAGAAGCGCACCACTCCGAACCCAACGGCGACCCGAACTCTTCGAAGCCGCGCGCGCGCGCCACAACGGTGAATTAGGACGCTGTGATGCTCATATCGAAAACGGCACCGCGGAAAACGCTGTTCTGGAAAATCGCCCGGCACCTGGCCGCGATCGTCGCGATCGTCCTGCTCGGCGGCCTGCTTTCGGCCACGCTGGTGCGCCTCGCTCCCGGTTTCGATTCCGACGAGCGGGAACTCGATCCCGGCCTCAGCGCCGAAAGCGTTCGCGCCTTGCGCCAATCGCGGGGGGGCGAACACAACATTCTCCGCTACTACTCCGGGTATCTTCGCGCCGCCTGGCACGGCGATCTCGGCACTTCTCATGCCCTCGGCCAACCCGTGCAAAGCCTTTTGCGCGAGCGCTGGCCGGTCACTTTGCGCGTGGCCGGCGTTGGCCTGTTGCTGGCGTGGCTGCTGGCATTGCTGCTGGCCTTCACCGCCTGCCTGTGGCGTGTTCCGGTATACGAGATGATGGGGATCACCCTGAGCGGCGCCTTTCTCTGCATTCCGGCGGCGGTCCTGGCTCTGCTCTCGGTGATTCTCAACGCTCCCGGATATCTTGCCATCGCGCTGATCGTGTTTCCCAAGATCTACCGCTATTCGCGGAGCCTGCTGGCCAAAGCCTACGAATTGCCGCACATCACCGCCGCCCGCGCCCGCGGACTGGGCGAAATGCGCGTCCTGGCCCGGCACGTGCTGCCCGTCGCCGGACCGCAGATGATTGCGCTTGCCGGGGTCACCGTCAGCATCGCTCTCGGCGCCAGCATTCCGATTGAAGCCTTGTGCGGACTGCCGGGCATCGGTCAACTGGCCTGGCAGGCGGCGCTTTCCAGAGACCTTCCCTTGCTGGTAAATCTCACCGTGCTGGTTACGCTCGTAACCTTGCTGGCGAACTCGGGGGCCGATGTAATGAATTACGTGTTGCAACCCCGCGACGTTTAGCCGGAGCCTCAACCCTACATGAACCTAGCCCGCAAGCTGGCGTGTGTCGTGGTCGTATTCGTGTGCGCGGTGTCGCTCGCCGCCAATTGGCTGGCGCCGGTTGGATACGCCAAACAGTTTCGCGAAGCTCCCGGCGCGCCGCCCTCGCATGAGCATTGGCTCGGCACCGATGAAGTGGGCCGCGATCGCTTCGCGCGCGTGCTCTACGGCACGCGCATCTCGCTGCTGCTCGCTCCCGCTGCCGCTCTGGTCTCTACGCTATTGGCCGCGCTGGTGGGCGGGCTTGCGGGATACTTAGGCGGAATCTGGTTGCGTCTCGCCCGAGGGTTCACCGACCTGTTTCTTTCTCTGCCCTGGCTTTTTCTGTTGATTACGGTCCGCGCGGTCTTGCCGCTCAATGTTTCTCCGCTGACCTCGGTTCTGATTACGTTTCTCATTCTCGGACTGCTGGGCTGGGCCGCTGCGGCGCGCGTGCTTTCGACCAGTGCCGATGCCTTGCGCAACTCCGATTTTGTCTTGCAGGCTCGCGCTTCGGGATTGCACGGCCCGCGGCTTTTTCTGATTCATGTTTTGCCTAACCTGAAGCCGGTTCTCTACGCGCAGTTTTGGATTTCGATTCCGGTCTTCATCCTGAGCGAGGCCAATCTTGGCATCCTCGGTTTGGGCGTCGCCGAACCGCTGCCTTCCTGGGGAAGCCTGCTGCGCGAACTGGAAGGGTTGATGTCGTTTCGCGAAGAACCGTGGCGACTGGTGCCGTTGGTGCTGCTGATTGTTGTGATGACGTCGTTTCAGATGCTCTTGTCGAAAGAGGAAGTGACCGCATGAATATGAACAAATCCGTCCGCCGCGCATTTTTGCAATTGCTGGTCTGTTTCTTTCTGCTCGCCGCCTTCGCCTTCGCGCAAAACGGCGGTGAACTGCGGTTCTGCCTGCGCTCGGAGCCGAAGACTTTCGACCCGGCGCTGGTCGATGACGATGCTTCCGTGGCCATTCGCTATCTGACCGGCGGCGTGCTGGTTCGCGCCAACCGCAAGACGCAGGACCTCGAACCCGAACTGGCGGAATCGTGGAGCGTGTCGAAAGACAGCAAGCAGATCACATTCAAGCTGCGGCATGGGATTTTATTTTCGGACGGCAGCCCGTTCTCGGCCGAAGACGTCGCCTTCACCATGCAGCGGCTCATGGACCCCGCGCTGCACTCTTCAACCGGAGACGCGTTCCGCTCTGGAAGCGGCACGGTCAGCACCAAGATCATCGCCCCCGACCAGATCGCGATCACGTTTCCCGCGCCGCTGGCCGGACTCGAACACCTTTTCGATCAGGTGGCGATCATGTCCGCGCACTCTCCCAAGAAAGAGGGGGCGGTGCTCGGGCCGTTCATGGTGGCGGAATACAAGGCGGGGTCGAGCGTGCTGCTCAAGCGCAACCCCAACTACTGGAAGAAAGACGCTGCGGGACGCCGCTTGCCGTACCTCGATTCTGTGCGGCTCGACATTCAGCCAAATCGCGACGTCGAAATGCTGCGCTTCAAACGCGGCGAACTCGACCTGATCAACTCTGTCGACAGCGATTACTTCGACCGCCTGGCCGCCAGTTCACCGCAACTGGTGCACGATGCCGGCGCTTCGCTCGATTACGAATTCCTGTGGTTCAACCAGGTGGCCAGCGCTCCCATTCCGGAGTATAAGCGCGCGTGGTTCCGGTCAGTCAATTTCCGGCGCGCGATTTCGCAAGCCGTCAACCGCGACGATCTGAGCCGCATCGTTTTCAACGGGCACGCCCAGCCTGCCGTCGGCCCGGTTTCGCCCGCGAATAAGTTCTGGTTCAACAGCAAGCTCAAGGCCGAGGCGTATCGCCCCGACGCCGCGTTGAAGCGTCTGCAAGACGACGGCTTTCATTTGCAAAATGGGACGCTGTTCGACAAGGCGGGCAATGCAGTCGAGTTTTCCATTGTCACCAACGCTGGCAGCAAACCGCGAGAACGCATGGCGGTCATGATTCAGGAAGATCTCGGCAAACTCGGGATCAAGGTGAATGTGGTCACGCTCGACTTCCCTTCTCTGATCGAGCGTATTTCGCAGAAATTCAATTACGAAGCCGCGATGCTCGGGTTCCGCAACGTCGAGCTTGATCCCAATAGTCAGATGACTATCTGGCTGAGTTCGGGCGACAATCACGCCTGGAACCCGCAGCAGAAATCTCCAGAAACCGCATGGGAAGCCGAGATTGACCGCCTGATGCGGGCACAAGCCTCCACCGCCGATCCCAAGAAGCGCAAGGAGAGCTTTGACCGAGTGCAGGAAATCGCGGCCGAGCAGGCGCCCTTGATCTACCTGATCAATCAGAATGCGCTGTCCGCTGTCTCCAGCGCGGTCGCGGGCGCGAACCCGGTCATTCTGAATCCGCAGACTTTCTGGAACGCCGAGCGGCTTACCGTGAACTCACAAGCGCGAGCGAGTCGATAGACGAGTGACTGACAGAGTTCGTAAGACAGAGCCACTAAGTATGCCGACGCCCGATTCCTCGCCAACCTTGCTCTCCGCGCAGGTCACCGTGCGCTATCCCGGCAAAGCGCCGGTGCTACAGGGGATTTCGCTGGATATCGCTCGCGGCGAAGTCGTCGGTCTGGTCGGCCAAAGCGGATCGGGCAAGAGCACGCTGGCGCTGGCCATCCTCGGATTGCTGGGCCGCCAACGCGCCATTGTGGAGGGCAAGATTGTCTTTCAGGGCACGGATCTGCTCACCCTGCGTGAACGCGAACTGCGCAGCCTCCGCGGACGAGCTTTGAGTCTCGTGCTTCAGAGCCCACTCGCCTCACTCAATCCAGCGCTCGAAATCGGCACCCAACTGCGGGAGGCCTGGCGCGCCCACAGTGAGCGCGCCGCCACATCGGACGACTGCGATCGGGCGATCCAGTCATCCTTGAAAAATGTCAGCCTGCCCTGCGGCGGGAACGACCGGGACTTCCTGCGCAAGCGCGCATCTCAGCTCAGCGTGGGACAGGCGCAACGCGTACTGATCGCCATGGCGATTCTGCACCGGCCCGCGCTGTTAATCGCCGATGAAGCGACCAGCGCGCTCGACGTGATCACGCAATCGGAAATCCTTGAGTTATTCGCGCGCCTGAATCGCGAGACCGGCATGTCGATTCTCTATATCTCGCACGATCTGCCGTCGGTCGCCGGAATCTGCCAGCGCATCGCCATCCTGCACGAAGGCGAGATCGTCGAGTCCGGAACGGTGGAACAGATTTTTACAGCGCCCGCCCACGAGTACACCCGCCGCCTGATGCAAGCGCTGCCGCAGCTTCCCGTCCGGCGGGAAGTGCTTCTGGCCAGGGCGCACGCCGTCACGCTGGACTAACTAAGACCGCTTGGCGCCGGGCTAGTGCTTCACAAAATACAAATCAGCCACGTGATCGGCCAATGCGGGTGCGTCGGCACCGGCGCGATTCGATAGAACGACGATGGTGAGGTGATCGTCGGGATATCGTTGGATGGCGGTGCGAAATCCCACGGTCTCGCCCTCGTGCGCGTAACGGCGATGCCCGCGGTAGGGATTCAGAAACCAGCCAAAGCCATAGAGCGGCGCGACATTGCCGTCGGGGTCGTGCAGAGCAACTCCGTTTACCGCAGTGGCCGGGGTGAATGCAGGGTCCATTTCTTTTGCCGTCAGAAGCTTGGAGCCGGCCAGTGCGGCATCCCATTTGGCCAGGTCTTCGAGTGAGGTATAGACTCCGCCGTCGCCCAGGGTGGCCGAAGTCGAACTCTGATCGGTCTCACGCCATCCCGCGGCCGCTCTCGTATGGCCGTAGGCGCGATGCGCAACTTCGTTCCTGCCTTTTTCGTAGGCGACTGTGTTCGTCATCCCCAGCGGGATAAAAATTCGCCGGCGCAGAAAATCTCCAAACCGCATCCCTGACCGTTTCTCCACCACCATGGCCAGCACGACATAGCCTGAATTGCTATAGGCCCAGCGGGTGCCGGGGACAAAACTGGTTCTCGTCTCATGCTTCAGCAAGTCAAGCACCCCGGCATCGGCGATCTGCGGGATTTTGTCGTCGGGGATCCCCGCATATTGCTTCGCCATGATGTCTTCATAATCGATCAGGCCCGAGGTGTGATTCAGCAACTGGCGGACGGTGATTGTGTTTCCGTAAGCCGGGAAGTCTGGAAAGACGTCCGTGAGATGGTCCTCGTAGCGCAGCTTGCCATCGTGAACCAGCAGCATGACCGCCATGGCGGTGAATTGCTTGCTAACCGAAGCCAGGCGAAAGTTCGTTTCCGGACCGATCTTCTGCAAGGTTCGCAGGTCGGCTACGCCATAGCCTTTTCTGAATATCGGCCGGCCTTCCTTGATTACGAGCACCGCGCAACCGGGATCGTGCACGGTGACGAATTTCGAAAACAGGCTGTCGATGGCCGAGGCGGGAACCTGGGCGAGCGCGGCGCCCGGCCACGAAAGCATCGCCATTCCTACCGTGAAGCCGCCGATCGCGATGCCGATGCGCTTCATGCCTTGGCCAGTTGTTCCGCCACTTCCGGAAGTCCGGCCGCATGCCACGCGTCGAATCCTCCCGCGACGTTGACTACGTTGCGATGCCCCGCGCGCTCGAGCAAACTGCACGCAACCATGCTGCGGTATCCGCTCTTACAGTGGACCGCGACCGGCCGCTCCTGATCGATAGCGGGCAGCTCTTTCGGAAACGTATCGAGCGCGCTGCACGGCACGTCCGCGATATGCCCCGCCTGCCATTCTCCTTCGCGGCGCACGTCTACGATGTCGGCGGCGCGCCAGTTCCCCTCGCGTAATTTCTGGTTCAGTTCCGCAGGGGAAATTTGCGGCGTTTGCGTCACCGCCAGACCAGCCTTTCGCCATTCTGCCAAGCCGCCCGCCAGATAGCCGCGCAAGTCTTCAATGCCTACGCGAGCCAACCGCAGCCGCGCTTCCTCAATCTGCGCGTCGGTATCGCCGATCAATACCGGCTTCGAGTGGATTCCCAGAATCCCGCCTGCCCACGATGCAAATTGACCCGACAGCGCAATACAAATTGACCCCGGCACATGGCCCGCGGCGAACTCGTCGGCAGGACGAACGTCAAGCACGTTGACATTCACTACTGCGCCCTGCCGCAGCAGCGCCTCGACTTCAGCCGGAGAAAGCGCCGCAAGCGGGGGCAATTCCGTCAGCGTCGCAGCGCCGGAGCGGTTGATCTCCGCATCCTCGAGAAAATATTCGGGACGCGCCGGAAGATTCGTGGTCAGTTGCGCAATGAATTCGTCGCGGCTTGCGATCTGCAATGCATAGTTCGTGAGCCGTTCCGTTGCAATCGTGGACGAACGCTCCGCGCGCATGGCGCGTCCGCAGAGCGATCCCGCACCGTGCGCGGGATACACGGTCACCGCGTCGGGCAGTGTCAGCAATTTGTTATGCAGACTGTCATAAAGCATTCCCGCAAGTTGCCGCGGCGTGTGCGTGCGGGAAAGATCGGGGCGTCCAACATCGCCAATAAACAGCGTGTCGCCGGTCAGAACCGCCGACGGCTGTGCCGGCTTGGTTGCATCTGTGGCGCTTTCATCAGTAAGTACGAGGCAAACGCTCTCTGGCGTGTGTCCCGGCGTCTCCAGCGCGCGAATCAGCACCGCTCCCATTTTCACTTCGAAACCGTCGGTCAGCGCCACATGCGGAAATCCCGCGTTGGCTTGCGCTCCAATGTAGATCTTTGCGCCGGTACGCGCCGCGAGTTCCTTGTGTCCGGAAACAAAGTCAGCGTGCAGGTGAGTTTCGAAAATGTACCGGATCTTGCAATTTTGCTCTTCCGCCGCTTTCAGATAAATATCGACATCGCGCTGCGGATCGACGACGGCCGCCTCACCCTCCGATGCAATCAAGTACGAGGCGTGGGCCAGACAGGTCAGATAAAACTGCTCAAAGTACATATCGCGACTCCGGCGCCGGATGCAGCCACGGCGACTGTTCAGATTGCCGCTTTTTAGGGCAATTATATACTTGACATACCGTTAGCAAAGCCTTATATTTAAGGGCATGGAAAGCATAAAAACACTTCAACAAGCCATCATCCACTTCAAAGACTTTGAAAACTGCCGCAAGCTAATGATGGAGCTTCGGTGGCCCGATGGCAAAGTGACCTGCCCACATTGCGGCTCTGAGAGAGTATCTTACCTCGCAAAGACCCGCGTGTGGAAATGCTACGGCGGACATCCACGGCCAACCTTCTCGCTCAAGACTGGCACCGTGCTGGAAGAATCTCCGGTAGGCTTGGACAAGTGGCTTCCTGCTCTGTGGCTGGTGGTGAACTGCAAGAATGGGATCAGCTCTTGTGAACTGGCGAAAGACCTAGGCGTGACTCAGAAAACCGCGTGGTTCATGGCGCACCGTTTACGCTTTGCTTTGACCGAAGGCGGATTCGGGTTGCTCTCCGGCGAAGTGGAAGCGGATGAGACTTTCATTGGCGGGAAAGCGCGAAACATGCACCTCGCGCAGCGCCGTCGCCGGATCACCGGAACTGGTACCAAAGACAAGACTGCCGTCATGGGCATTCTTGAGCGCGGCGGAAAAGTTCGCGCGACCGTAGTCCCAAACCGTAAGCGCCATGCGCTGCAAGCGGAAGTTAAAAAGCATGTGGAAGCAGGATCGGCCCTGTACACTGACGCGCTGCTCTCGTATCAGGGACTCGAAAGCGACTACGCGCACCAAGTTGTAGATCATGCGGTCCAATACGTGGATGGCAAGGTTCACACTAACGGTCTGGAGAATTTCTGGTCACTGCTCAAGCGCGGGATCGCAGGGACCTACGTTTCGGTTGAGCCGTTCCATCTTTTCCGCTACTTGGACGAGCAAACTTTCCGCTACAACTACCGCAAAGACATGAACGACGGTGACCGCTTCCGACTGGCGCTCTCGCAGATCACTGGCAAGCGCCTCACCTATGAACATCTCACCGGACGGGATCGGGATATGAGTACAGCGCCGATCAACTGAAACGGCAAAGGAGAGGAAAACGAAAAGCTGGTTAGCCCTTGCGGGCGGCTGGCTTTTTTCTTTTGGCGCGGGAAGTCTTGGGCTTCGAGAAGGGATTCGGAACGGCACTCTTAGGCACGGAGAGAACTGTTTTCAGCGCATCAGTAAACCGCGTCGCGGCTTCTGTCCCTTCCAACATTTCGGAGTGAGGTTTCATGCTCTATAATCTGATCTCACTCTGCTCATTCTTCGCGGGAGCGGCAGGGCGAGTTGACTCTTGAGACACGTAAAACCGCTGTCTGGAAGGGCTCTCCCCTTCTAGAGAGAAGGGTAGTTCTACGTGTGTCAAAAGTCAACTCTCCATTGAATCGCTTGCTGGTGCTGTACATCCGGGACGGGACGGCAGAAAGTTTATGGCCCTATTCCGATTCTATTGCGATGAAAGCTATGACTCCGATCCGCATCAGGACAAGGACCGCGTGCGCAAAGCAGCCAAGAATCCGCACGTCCCTAGGACCTTCGTCGTGGGCGGATTCTTTTCCGACGAGATCGTGTGGAAACGAATCAAGAGATCATGGGACTTGAAAAATCGCGGCGTGGGAGTTTCGCGTTTTCATGCTACGGATTTGAACGCTAGGGACGGCGAATATGAAGGCTGGGGCAAGAATCGGCAAATCCGATATGCAAAGGACGTGCTCAGTATTCTCAAGAAGCAGGGCCGCCGCCTCCATGCCGTCAGTTGCGGAATGCTTGTGCGCGAATATCAGGATATCATCAGCGAGCAAGGCCGCAACTGTCTCGGTCACCCCTACATCGCGTGTTTTAAGACCTGCATTGCGATGATCGCGCGCGGCATGAACGATCCCAGAGGCGGCTTCTACCCGGAGGATCAGTTTGCCGTCGTGCTCGACAGAAACGATTGGCAGACGGAAGCCGTAGATATTTTTTACAAAATGAAAGATACGACGGTTTTTCGAGATCGCAACCGTCTTGCGACCTGCACCCCGGCATCTTCGGAAGAAGCCAGCGAACTCCAGACCGCCGACCTCATTGCGTATGACACTTTCAAGCTACTGCACGGCGCGAAGGGGGGCGTTCTAAAGGCGCGGCGTTCGCTAGAGTCGATGTTCGACAAAAACGGCTTTCAGGGGCTGTACTACGGCAGAGATATTTTGGAAAAGATCAAGCCGAAACTCGAAGCGGCTGCGGTGGCAGGTTGCGCTCCGAATGGCTTCATCATCAATCTCACCCATGAATGGGATGCGAACACCGGGGACCTTGTGACCTAAACTGATTTCGGGATCATCGTATGCGTGATGTCTTCGAGTTAGAGAGAACGACAAATATTCGCGCCACTAGCTATATCTTGTCCTATCCGCACATACTTTCGTATTTCGCCGACCGCAGCCCTCTCGATGTCGCCGACTTCGTCCGAGGCGCACACCTTGTCTATGGATGGATGCCAACCGCTCTCGATCTTTATCCACAGCCACCCAATCTGACACTTGCTCAAGCTGCCTCCGTTCTCGAAAGCGTACGAACCCAAGGCACCATTTCGGACGAGCATCTTAGCGCACTCGTTAGCGTCGTAAACAACTCCCTGGTTGGAACGTCAAAACTACTGCATTTCGTGAGGCCAGATATTTTCCCGATCTGCGATTCAAACACTTATGCCTTTGTCTTCGAGAAAAAGTTTTACGTCTACCGCCCCACAGAGATCTCCAAATTCCGAGAGTTTGTTCGGCGCGTGAACGCTATTCGGTCTGACAAACGATTCAGAGACTTCCACGCATCCGTAAATCTCAAAGTCGGATATAAAGTCTCTGAACTTAGAGCGATTGATCTAATTATGTTTCTAAATACGCCCCCCCTCTGACAAGCTAAAGCTCTGTCACAGCTCTTCGATTTTAGGGGTTGGATTTACGGTACGGCAAGTATATAGTTACCCTTTTTAGAGTATCACCGTCGCCTTCCGTCACAGGGGTGGCGGAGCGCCGGGCGTCCCCGCCCGGCCAGAATGTCCTCGGTGCCCAAGAGAGTCGTGCTTCGGCAGTCCGAATTTTTTGCACGAAGCGCGCCCGACCGTGAAGAAATGGCGGGCGAATCTTCGCGCCATAAACCCACTTTAAAATGTTTACTGCCCTGAACCAAACCCTGGTTACGGAGCCACTCCGGCGGTCCGCCCAACCGAGTTGCCAAACCATTGACCGCCTTACAGTTAGACGACTCACCTTTTGCGTACTCCTTTTGTAACTTGGACTTGTGCCCGATAACCCCTAGAGTCAATTAGACCGAGTTTTTTCGGTCTTCGGCCCCCGGCGTGCATCGATATGTTTGAAGGCTTCGCTGCCCACAGGGCGTCGGAACAGCATTTCGATCTCATTAACGGACTCATCTACGAAGTAGGCGAAACAATGGCAAAGCGCAAACATTTCGGGATCACCGCAAGCGGACTCGCGTTCGTCTTGCTGTTCGCCATCGTTCCTGCCTTGTCCGTTTCCGGATGCGCCCAAACCGGCTCCTACGTCATCGCCGCTTCTGGGACCAACTCGGCGATTCCTGCCGCCACCAGCGACGAGACCGATGAGACGATCCTGACGATCAAGAAACGCGTCGATGAAGTCCACGTGCTCTTCATCGCGACCGATCGCCACGGCAAGTTCGTCCGGAATTTGAACGAGAGTGACTTTTCGATTCTCGACGATCACAAGCCGGTGCAATCGATCCTCAACTTCAACCGCGAGACCGACTTGCCCATCGAGTTGGGCCTGCTCATGGATGTGAGCGGCTCGGTCGAGAGCCGTTTCGGATTTGAAAAAGAAGCTGCCACCGGATTTCTGCAGCACCTCATTCGTCCCGGCTACGACCGCGCCTTCGTCGTAGGCTTCAACCAGCAGAGCCGCCTGACCCAGGATTTCACCGACAAAGTTCCGCTGCTCGCCGCCGGAGTGCAACGCCTGAGCAATGGCGGCGGCACCGCGCTCTACGACGCCATATACAAAGCTTGCAAAGACAAACTGCTGCACGAGCACTCCGACCATGCGATTCGCAAAGCCATCGTGATCTTGAGCGACGGCGAGGACAATCAGAGCGAATACACGCGCGCCCAGGCCATCGAAATGGCGCAGCGTGCCGAAGTGCTCATCTACGCCATCTCAACCGACGACAGCGGCCTGATTCTGCGCGGCGACAAAGTGCTGGAAGACCTGGCGTCGGCCACCGGCGGGCGCGCTTTCTTCCCTTACAAGATGAAAGACATCACGCACTCGTTCGCCGCCATTGAGGACGAACTGCGCAGCCAGTACGCCGTTTCCTACAAGCCCAGCGACTTCGACGCCGATGGACGCTACCGCTCGATTGAGATCACGGCGCTGAAGAAAGACCTCCAAGTCCGTGCCCGTCGCGGGTATTACGCGCCCAGGCAATAATTCGATAGCAGGTCCTTGCCATCCTGACCCCGAACATAACTAGATCGAGCCCGCTTCCTCCAGTCGGCATTCCTTCGCCGTCTTGTCGCTTCTCAATCCCATAAACACAGGTGCGCGCAGCTTCATGCCGCCCTCCGCCGTTTCGTGAGTCCACTCGGCGAATTTGATTTCAGCTACGACTTCCGGGCGCACAAAATGCACTTTCCGCAATCCGCCGATCTCGCCAAAGAACGGATTCTTTTTAGTCGCGAGCGGCTGCAAGCGAGCGAAGATTTCCTTAAGAGCCCTCTGATCGAATCCTGTGCCAACCTGCCCGACGTGAATCAGCCGCCCCTTCTGGTCATACAAGCCAAGCACGAGCGCGCCGAAATAATCGCGGCTGCCCTCGGGATCGGTGTAGCCTCCGATGACACACTCCTGCCGCTGCGTGATTTTGATCTTCAGCCAATCGCGCGAACGCTTCTCTTCATAAATGCTGCTGCGTTTCTTGGCGACAATCCCTTCCAGTTCGCGCTGCTTCGCCGCCTCGAAAAGATCGAGACCTTTCTCGAAGTAGTGGTCGGAAAAGTGCGCAACGTCGCCGGCGACGATCCGCTCCTGCAACAACTGCTTGCGCTGCTCCAGGGTAACACGCCGCAAGTCGAAACCGTCGAGATAGAGAAGATCGAACGCGTAGTAGACGACCGACGCGCCTCGACCCGGCAAATAGCCCAGCCGTGGCAGGCGGCGCTTTCCCGGCTGGAATCCCGTGCGCTGCTGCATCAGGCTGAATGAAGGAAGCCCCTTGTCGTCGAGCGCGACAATTTCTCCGTCGAGGATGGCGCGCTGCGCTTTCACGAATTGCGGCAGGCGGCCAAGCTCGACAAACTGCGCGGTAAGATCATTCTGAGTGCGCGACACCAGACGCACGTGCCCTTCCTCGATGAAGGCCACGGCGCGGTAGCCGTCCCATTTAATCTCGAAGAGCCAGTCGGGATTGTCGAAGGCCATGGGCGTAGAGGTGGCCAGCATCGGATGGATCACCGTGGGCATGGGCTTCTGCTCGGCGCCCGCAAGAACCTTCATCGCGGAGGGCGCAGAGTTCGCCGAGGATTTCTTGGCTCTTGATTTGGATGCGGCACCGCTCGATGCGCCGTCCCCGGACGCTTCATGCAAGATCGCAGGGCTCTTCGCTTGAGTGACACTTCGAGCAGCCCGTTTTGCGCTTTTACCGCTATTTTTCTCCGCATTCTCTGCGGTTAAAGCTTTTCGCTTCGACTCGGCGCGCGCAATGGCGCCCGCCAGCCACGCGGCCTTCACTTTGCCGCGCGCGGCTTGGCGGCTGCTCTTCCATTCCGCGGAGCCTGCATCGCCGCCGATTTCCGCCATGGTGCGGTCGGTAAGGACGGAAGTGTCATACGCGTCGATGTAGAAATTCGCAACGACATCACCGTCTTTTTTCTTGATCAGCAGCCATTCGTTCCCTTTGCTTCCACTGCGGCCCTTGATGTGCACGAGGGCGAAATCGCCGTTCAGCCGTTTCCCCGTCAGCCGAAATTTCAGGTCGCCTTTTGCAAGCATGGCGGCCGCTTCCTTGTCGGTCCCCGGCAAGTACTCGCCGTTGACCGGCACCGGCGACAGTGGCACCCACGTACCCACGTCCCAAACCATCACCGTGCCGCCGCCATAGTTGCCTTCGGGAATGGTGCCCTCAAAATCGAAGTACGATACCGGATGATCCTCAACCATCATGGCCAGACGCTTGTCGGCGGGATCAAGCGACGGGCCTTTGGGAACGGCCCACGACTTGAGCACGCCTTCCATCTCCAGCCGGAAATCGTAGTGCAGGCGCGAGGCATGATGGCGCTGCACCACAAAGCGGTGCCGCGACTGTTTTTCAAGCTTCGGTGGAGGCTCGGGCGTTTCCTCGAAACGCCGTTTCCGTTTGTACTCGTCGAGCGACATGCTCGCTATTGTAATGCGTGTGGTGACGGGGCTCCGCACCGTCCAAGGCCGTATACTGATCAGCCGATGAAACGTGAATACCCTGAATCGCCGCTGGTGGGCGTAGGCGCTGTGATCGTTGCCCGTCATAGCGGCGAGAACCGCGTCCTTTTGATTCGCCGCGGAACCCCGCCGCTGCTGGGCGAGTGGTCATTGCCGGGCGGCGTGCTCGAGTGCGGTGAAACATTGCGCGAGGCCGTGATGCGCGAAGCTCACGAAGAAACAGGGTTGACGGTCGAACCGGGTGAGATGCTGGGCGTGTATGAACGCGTCATCCGGGACGAGGAGCGGCGGGTACGGTATCACTTTGTCTTGATCGATTTTTTGTGTCGTCCGCTCGGCGGCGATCTTAAGGCGGGGAGCGATGCGGCGGATGTTCGCTGGTTCTCACGCGACGAATTGCCTGCGCTCAACCTAACCTACGACGCGGATGACGTCGTGCACAAAGGCCTGGAGCGGACATGACCGCGTCTGCGCCGACGCATCCCAGTCGGGCATGCCTTCGTTCGACATCTGGTTCGACATCTCGAACGCGCCATCCCCGGCACGCCCAAGTGAGAGCGCGCCGGGGACTCAATCGCGATTCTTCCAGGAGTGATCTTCACAGCTCGTTGATAAAAGAACGTACGATTTGTTCTTCCTTGCATCTTAAAAATTGCTAGCATCATGTAGAGCCTGCCCGCGTAGCGTGCCAAAGCCATCCCAATCCGGCCACGAAGCGAACATCGCTGCGGCTCTGTACGAGCGCAGCGGGGCATCCGCCTATGGCTTGAGTGCCGGGCAGTTCGCGGCCATCCTCGATGAAATTCTGCGCAAGCAAGTCTCTTCCCCTTCGCCAGGACAAAGAGCTGATTTTTGCGCGGCGCTGCGTCTGGAAGAACTGGCGCTGGCGCGCGCCTGTGCCGCCGGAAACGATCTCGCGTGGCAGGACTTCATCAGCCGCTATCGCCAGAAAATGCACAGCATGGCGCTGCACATTACGCGCGACGCGGCGCATGCCGCGGAATTGGCCGACTCGCTTTTTGCGGATCTCTACGGCGTCAGCACGCGCGATGACGTGCGCCGTTCGAAGCTGGTGTTCTATACCGGGCGCGGTTCACTCGAAGGCTGGCTGCGCACCGTGATGGCGCAGGAGTTCATCAATCGCTACCGCAAGCAGAAACGCACGGTCAGTCTGGAAGAACAAACGGAAGAGGGCGTACAGTTCGCGGCGGCAGTTCCCGATCCGGCGGACACTCCCGGCCGCGAATCGACCGAGCGGCTGGAAGCCGCCACCGACGAGGCACTCGCGGAACTTTCGGCCGAGGACCGTTTTACTTTGGCGTCCTATTACTTGGATGAACGGACATTGGCCGAGATTGCACGCACTCTAGGACTGCACGAGTCCAGCGTCAGCCGGCGGCTGGACCGGCTCGCCGCGGGCCTCCGGAAGCGGATTCTGGCGGGTCTGCGGACGCGCGGATTGAGCCACGCCCAGGCTGCCGAAGCCCTGGAAACCGACGTGCGGGACCTACAGTTGAATTTACGGTCCCGTTTCGTGCAAGATTCCGGGCCAAGATCGTTCCCTAAAGGAAGCGGGTGAATGCCCGCGCAGGACGCGGCGAAAAGATGACGGAAGTTCCCAAAATCGTATATGACCGCCTGGGGGCTGCAGAGCGGGATTTGCAGGGGCGAGACGCGCTCGATCCAGCGCACCCCAATGCCGACCTGCTGACGGCTTTTGCCGAGCAGGCGCTTTCGCCAACCGAGCGCGACGGCGTGTTCGGGCACCTGGCGCTCTGCGGAGGCTGCCGCGAACTGGTCGCATTGGCGCTGCCGGCAGAGGAGGTTGCGGCCGAGACAGCTCCGGGACGACCCGCACTGATTCCGGCTAAGGCCGCGAGAAGCTGGCGAGCCGTTTTTGCGGTGCCGAGCCTGCGCTGGGCCGCGCTGGCCGCGGGTATTGCGATCGGCTGCGCCTTGCTCCTGGTGCGCCCGGGAACCCTGAATCAGGCGAAGCTGCCTGCGGCAAATCCGCAGATCGCGACAGCAGCACTTCCAGCTTCCGCACAACAGATCGCGTCGTCGCCATCGGACCAATCCGGTCCGGCTGACGGGGAAATCCCGAAGTCAGAACCTTCTTCGTCCAAGAAAATCAAAGCTGGACGGATCGCTTCCCACACGCCGCAAGCGCCAATCGGTGTCGCAGCTGAAACCGCCGCGAGTGCCGGAAACAACACCGCAGTTAGGCGCCCGCTTCCCGCCGAAGACACTCTGATGGCGAAGAACGATGCACCGCCGATCGAAAGAGCGAAACCGGCGCTCCAAGGATCCGAATCGGCGCAGCCCAATGTAAATTTGGACGTAACCTGGGAGGTTGCCGGCGGCGTCCTTCAAAGGTCGCTGGACGGCGGCCAGACCTGGCAAACCGCGGTGCGTGCGGACCATCCACTGCTGTGCATGGCAAGCCGCAAAGAAGACATATGGACCGGCGGACGCGCGGGTACTCTGTTCCACTCCGCTGATGGCGGCGTAACCTGGGTGCAGGTGCACCCTTCCATCAGCGCTCAACCCCTTACTCTCGACGTCGTTCACATTGAACTGCGCGACGCATTGGAAATTGCAGTTTCCACCAGCGATCTCGAAGTCTGGAGCAGCCCGGACGGTGGCAAGACTTGGGACAAGAAGTGACCCAAAGCCTATGATTTTTTTCGAGCCCGTTCGCGGTTAGAAATGTGTCAATCCGGCGTCAACTACTACTACACCGAATACGAGACATCGTCATTGGAGGCGCCGATCGGCCTAATTTCCGCGGGTGATTCAACGCTGGCAGTCTTGCTGCCCCGTCGCATGGCGACGATGCCGGTGCGCACCATCTCCAGCACGCCATAGGGACGCAGCAATTCGAGCAGTCCATCAATTTTTTCTTCCCCGCCGGTGATTTCGAGGGTCAGCGATTCGGGAGCGACGTCGACAACTCGCGCCCGAAACACGTTGGCGAGTTCGAAGACATGGGACCGCGCTTCGTGCTTGGCCGCCACTCGGATCATCGCCAGATCCCGAACTATGGCCGATTGGTTGGTGATGTTTTCGACGAGCAGCACGTTCACCAACTTATAGAGATTCGCCTCAATTCGGCGGGCCTGGTCGAGATCGGCGTCGACCGTGATGGTCATGCGCGACACCTCCGGTTTCTCGGTCCGTCCCACCGTGAGCGAATCGATGTTGAAGGCGCGCCGGCGAAACAACGACGCGACGCGGGTGAGCACACCCGGTTTATTTTCGACGTACACCATGAAAGTATTCAGCATAGTTTCGTGACCGTCTCGGCTCTTAGCTACTAGCTCGTAGCTAGTAGCCAGCGGCTAGTGGCGCGCTTATTCGTCTTCCGCCGTCTCCACAATCGGACTCGGCCGCCGGATCATGTCGTGCAGAGCGGCGCCGGCGGCGACCATCGGATAAACGGTGTCTTCTTGCTCCACCTTAAAGTTGATCAGCACCGGCCCCTCGTGTTGGCGTGCCGACTCAACGGCTGGCACTACTTCGGAACGCTTCGAGATGGTCATGCTGCGAATGCCATAAGCCTCCGCCAGTTTCGCAAAATCCGGATTGAGCAGCGGCGTGGCCGCGTAGTTGCGGTCGTAGAAAAACTCCTGCCACTGCCGCACCATGCCGAGAAAGCCATTGTTGATGATGGCGATATTGATCTTCAGATTTTCCTGCACCATCGTCGCCAGTTCGCACATGGTCATCTGGAATCCGCCATCGCCCACGATCACCCAAACCTCGGCTTCGGGGCAAGCGACTTTCGCGCCGATGGCGGCGGGCAAAGCGAAACCCATCGTGCCCAATCCGCCTGAAGTGATGAGCGTGCGGGGATGCTCGTGCTTGTAGTATTGCGCCTCCCACATCTGGTGCTGGCCGACGTCGGTGACAACGATGGTGTTGCCGTCGCGCGTCTGATGCCAGAGATCGTTGATCACATGCGCCGCGTAAAGATGCCCGCTGTCGGGCAAATTCTGGATGTCGCGCACAGCGGAATCGCCCTTCAACTTGTCGATGGAGTCCAGCCATTCACTGCGATCGATGGATTCAACCTTCGGCATCAATTCCAGTAACACTTCGCGCAAATCGCCCACCAGCGGCACATCGACCTTGACGTTTTTGTTGATCTCCGCCGGATCAATCTCGATGTGAATCTTCTTGGCGTTGGGCGCGTAGGTTTTCAGGTTTCCCGTGACGCGGTCGTCAAAGCGCATGCCGAAGGCGAGCAGCAGGTCGGCCTCCTGGATGGTATGGTTCACCCACGCTTCTCCGTGCATGCCCATCATGCCGAGGTTGAGCGGATGCGACGCCGGAAACGCGCCCAGGCCCAGCAGCGTCATCGCCACAGGGATGCCGGCACGCTCGGCAAAATCGCGCACCTCGCGCATCGCCCCGGAAACAATGATGCCGTGCCCGGCGAGAATCACGGGCCGCTTCGAGTTATGGATTAACTCGAGCGCCTGCGCATATTCCGCGGGAGCGGGCGATAGATCGGGCCGGTAGCCCGGCAATTGCGGCTTGGCCGCTTCCCAGTCGAATTCGCACGTGCTTTGCTGCGCGTCCTTAGTGATGTCGACCAGCACCGGCCCCGGACGCCCCGACTTGGCCACGTAGAAAGCCTCACGGATCGTGCGCGCCACTTCGTTCGCATGCGTCACCAGGTAGTTGTGCTTGGTGATCGGAAGGGTCACGCCCGTGATGTCGGTCTCTTGAAACGCATCCGACCCAATCAGCTTGCTGCCCACCTGCCCGGTGATGCAGACAATGGGGATCGAATCCAGCATGGCGGTGGCGATGCCGGTGACCATGTTGGTCGCTCCCGGCCCTGAAGTGGCAATCGCAACTCCGACCTCGCCGCTGGCGCGCGCGTAGCCGTCGGCCATGTGGGTAGCGCCTTGCTCGTGCCGCACCAGCACATGGTGGATTTTGCTGTGCTTCAGCGCGTCATACGCGGGCAGAATTGCGCCGCCGGGGTAGCCAAAAACGACCCGTACGCCTTCGCGCTCCAGGCATTCCCAAAGAATGCTCGCCCCACTCATCGTCGACTTGTTCTTGCCCATATTCTTGCCTCGAGTTGGCGCAGCGTTCTGATCGGACACAGTTCCCCTCTCTACATCCCGCTACCGAAAAGACAAGACCCACAACGCCAGCATTCCTGGCGGGTGGGTCTCGGGAGCGTATACGATTTCGAGTTCCTCAGTCCACGCCGTCCCCGCCTTCTTACGGGCCTCACCAGGAGTTGACGGCATGATAACAAACCGACCGGTCGGTTACAAGCGGAAAACATGCCTTCGTGGTCATGCCACCGCCGTCTACTTTTCTTGCAACAGAACCACGTCGGACGTGTTGTGGGTGCGCGCGACGGCGAGAGCGTTCCCGTCGGGAGACCAGTGAAATTGTGCGATATGTTCCGACGTGAAGTTCGTGATCTGCCTTCCGGGCGAGCCATCGATGGGCTGTTCAAAGATGTTGTCCACGCCCTGATCGCGAATGATGTACGCCAGCGATTTTCCATCGGGAGTAAAGCTCAGGTTGTTGGTGAAGTCGGCGCCTGCAATGCGGGGATCAGGATCGATCAAGCGAGCAGCGGACTGCGAACCTGCGTCGAGGTTGACCAGCGCCAACTTGCTCACGGCTGACCCGGGGACGGATAGCTCCGCGTTAAGAGCCAGCAATTTTCCGTCGGGCGAAACGGCTTCGCCTGCCCCAATTCCGTACATGCCATGAACATCGCTTGAGGGGACCGCTTCCGGCGCTCCACCTTCAAGCCGAACCCTCATCAACGGGTGCGCCCCTTCCGATTCATCATAGTAAACCCAAGCTCCATCCGACGAGCACGCCGGGAAATAATCGAAAACTCCCTTGGTAAGTTGCGTCGGGTTCGAGCCGTCGCTGTTGGCTCGCCAGATCTCGGTCCGGTTCGTACCTCCATGGAAAGCCCAGGAGAAAACCAGATAGCGATCTCCGCAGCGCGCCATGTCCACGATCCAGGAGTTTGAATCGTTGAGCATGGTCGTTTGCTGTCCGCCATCGACGTTCATCCGCCGGACGGCTTGTCCGTCGGAAACGAGCAGTTTGCCATCGGCTGTCCAGGCGACAGAATTGACATCCCCGGCCTGTGCCAGAGATTCGGCGGGAGCATTCCCCTGGCTTCCGGAACCGGGGAGCAGACTGAGGCTGCGCGTGATTCTCACCTGGACCGTTGCAGCCGTCTTGCCGTCGGCGGAAAGAGTCAAAGTCTCATAGCTATTCGTATCCCGGGTGACGGGCTGGATTGGTCCCCCAGTCCGAGCAATCAAGCCGATTTGCGGGCGCAGGTAACTCGGACCTTTTACCTCGTACTGGCCAAGAAGCCATTGCCCACCCGGCAACCACACGATTTGGCTCACCAATTCACTCTTGAAGGAAGTGAGAGGTTCGACCTGCTTGCTGGCAACATCGAACGTTTTGACCGTGCTGAGGGCATCGCCGAGAGTGTAGACGCTGTATGTGATCCGCTTCCCGTCCGGCGACCAGGCCACAAATTTAGGGAACTCAGTCGTAGCGTAAGTCGCGATTTGCAGGATGGTTTCTTCGCTGCCGTCCAGATTCGCGGTCAGCAAACGATACTTGCCGACATCGGGATCATTGGCGCGAGCGTAGGCCATGTGATGGCCGTCGGGTGAGAAGGTGATGCCGGCATCGACGTCGCGGACAATCACCTGCGGCGTGCCTCCCAGCACCGGAGTGCGGTAGAGATCCCACTCACTCTGCGTGCCGATGCCGGCTTTTCGGAAGTAAACGTAATTCCCATCCGGCGAAAAGGCCAAGGATCTGTACACAGCCGCCGCCGGTGGAACGATCTGCGTGTCGCTGCCCGTCGGCACGTTGCGCAGCCACAGGCTCTGCATGCCATTGTCGTTCTGCACGTTCAAAACGTATTTGCCGTCTGGCGAAATCGCAGCTTCTTGCGCCTTGCCCGTGTTCGTCACCTGCGTGATGGTGAAATTCTGAAACGGAGTCGGCCCGCTGCGACTGAGCAGCGAGTACACGCCAAATCCGCCAGCGGCAAGCAAGGCCAAAGCGACCGCAACGATTGCCGCCAATCCAAACTTGTGCTCCCGCGCTACCGCTCTCACGCTCGAACTGCTGCCCGCCGATTGGGGATACTGTGACGGAGCCGAGGAATACTGAGGAGCCGAACTGCTTGCGCTCGCCGGCGACGGCAAAGAAGCAGAGACAGACTGCGATGAGAATGCAGACGATGCTGGGCCTTCTCTCGATTCCTGCATCGGAGCGGCGCTACGGTGACCGGAGCCGCTGTCGCGCTGCAACCGCTTCAAATCGCTGCGGATCTCCGAGGCGTGCTGGTAGCGCAGGTCGCGGTCTTTTTCGAGCGCCTTGTTAATGATTTCTTCCATCCGCGCGGGCACGTCGGGATTGAGGCGCAGCGGCGAGGCCGGCGCGCGATTGAGAATCGCATCGAAGATAATGGCCGAAGTATCGCCCCGAAACGGCACCGCGCCCGTCGCCATCTCATACAACACGGCACCAAAGGAAAACAGGTCGGTGCGCACATCGAGCTCTTTGCCCTTGGCCTGCTCCGGCGACATGTAGGCCACCGTCCCCACCGCCATCCCTGGACTGGTGAGATTCTCGACACTGACGCCTGCGGTCGCTTCAATGGCCGCTGCATCGGCCTTGCCAGTCGCGGGCGTCAGCTTCGCGAGACCGAAATCGAGAATCTTGGCGTGTCCCCGCTTGGTGACAAAAATGTTGGCCGGCTTGATGTCGCGATGAATAATGCCTTCGCTGTGGGCGGCGTCGAGAGCGTCGGCAATTTCGATGGCTAAGGACAGGGCGATTTCAGTTTCCAGCGGTCGCCCCGCAATCCGGTGCTTCATCGTGAGCCCGTCCAGAAACTCCATGGCGATGAAGCGCTTGCCTTCGTGCTCGCCGATTTCGTAGATGGTGCAGATGTTGGGATGGTTCAGGGCAGAAGCCGCCCGCGCCTCGCGCCGGAATCGCTCCAGCGCCTGCGGGTCTTGCGCGACATCCTCGGGAAGGAACTTGAGCGCGACGAAGCGCCCCAGCGATGTGTCCTCGGCCTTGTAGACCACACCCATGCCGCCGCCGCCCAATTTTTCGACAATGCGGTAGTGCGAGATGGTTTGGCCGATCATTTGGAAAGCCGCTGCCCTTCGGGTCGCTTTATCTTACGGAGCCGGCATCCGCTCGTCAACGAATGCGAGTTTCGGAGAGAAACTCGAGTACCAGCGCGTCACGGACTCTGTTTGCTGTCGGCCGCGCGCACTGCATCCTGGCACGCGCCGGCTGCGGTCAGCACTTTGTCAAAGGCCGGGTCGCTTCGAAGTTTTGCCAGCAGCGGATCGGAAAGCAGATTTTCGTGCGCGCAATAGTTTTGCTCGACGGCGCTCTGGAGCAGGTGGAGCGCCGCTTGCTTCTTGCCGCAATAGGCAAAGAGGACTCCCTGGTAGTACCACGTCTCCGGGTCGGGGTCGGCGGGCTGGCTGCTTTCGGCTTCCTGCGCCATACGGTCGAGATCGGTGGCGGGGCGCAACTGGAGGCACGCTTCCAGCAAATCGCGGCGATAACGGGGCGCGACCGGCATCCTCTTTACTGCCTCGCGGGCTTCGGCAATCTTGCCTTCGCGCAGCAGCAGCGAGGGCGTCACATAGTTGGCCCATTCCGAACCGGCATCGAGATGGATGAAATCCGCAGCCCGGTCGGTCTTCCCCAACTCCATGAATGCCCAGGTGCAGGAGCGGAACGTATAGTTTCCAGGATCGAGCGTCAGCGCCATGTTGCATTCATTCGTCGATTGTTCCAGCATCCCTGCATAACGATAGACAACGCTGACGGCAAAATGGGCCTGGGCGCTTTCGGGGCGGCGTTTCACCATTTCCTGCCCCGCCTTATATGCCTGGGCGAGTTCGCCACGCTCCAGGTGGTTGGTAATCAGCTGGCTGGCGGCAAAGATCCGATTGGGGTCGAGTTGCAGCGCGCGCTCATAGGCTTTATTCGACCGCTGGAACATGGGCTCGCCGCCGTCGGAGTAATCGGCGTCATAGTAGCAACGCAATCCGAGCTGCTCCCAGGCGGGGGCGTAGGTGGGATCGACTTCGACCACATGTTCCAGGACTGCGATGGCATCCTTGTTCGGCCCAGCGTCATGAGGCAACGCCAGGCTGTGCAGGTAAAGGTCGTACGCCTCGGCGTTCTTCGGGCGCGTGCCCGTATCAAGGAAGCCGCCGGCGATGCCGAGCGCCGGCAACAACTCCTGGCGTATCTTCGCCGCCATTTGCGTTTGCAATGCGATCAGGTCCTGCGCGGGCGCGGTCACGTTGCTCTGCCACAAAAGCTTGTT
>Ga0302197_10000075_pt1 | contig 96263 bp, 88 predicted proteins | sample II_Bog_N2_1_FD_193526 | JGI IMG/M metagenome (GOLD analysis project Ga0302197, IMG submission 193526) | Peat permafrost microbial communities from Stordalen Mire near Abisko, Sweden - II_Bog_N2_1 | ecosystem: Environmental > Terrestrial > Soil > Wetlands > Peat | place: Sweden: Abisko... | reverse complement strand
ACCATCACCGCCTATTTTCTCTTCCCCGACTGGCATGCCTTGTGTTCGGCGATGGTCCAGGGAAATGCGCCCTCGCCTTGACCAAGTCGGCCGTTACTGATCGGATTCCTACAGTTAGGACTGCTGGCCTCAGTCAACCCTGGTTGCAGCCTCGGCAGACCCCGTGATAGAGATAGGGGACGAGCAGTTGCATGCGGCTCCCGATGCATCGTTGACGGGGAACCTAATCAATCAAAGCGGCCAGATCGTAAATGTCGCGCATGTACTTGGAACGTTTTACGACAAAAGCGGCCAGGTGGTCTGGGTTGCCGACCAGTATGTCGACATCGCTCTCTTACCGCAGAACCCGGTGCCGTTTGACATTCATATTCCCGAGGATCTTGCGAAGAACGTGAGCAGTCAGCGCACGGTGGTAGCGACCTACAGTTTTGGAGGTGTCCAGTGAGACCAAGGCTTCCATTCCTGTTGATTGGCTTGGCCGTTGCCGCCATCCATCTGGCGCTCCCGCAAGTGGAACGCTTCAGCTCGCCAAAGGCCGTTGAAGCTGGAGCCGGGTTCTCAATGCAGAGTACGGGAAACGGGAAAGCAACGTTGTACATCATAGGTCCCGGGCAGGTGCTGAAGCGCGATGTGCAGCTAGGAGAGTCCACAACGTTCTCTCCGGGGTCGCTCTGCTATGCTGGACGTTACCTAGCCGTGCTTGCAGGTGAATCGTTTACTGAATCCCGCTCTTTCGATGTGGCGCCCGCAAGTAAGCCTGCGACTCTAAGCTTCATCGCAAAACCTTCCCGCCTTCCAGTTGGCTTACATGATGGCATCACCGGAGCAGTGTATGTCTTCGACAGCTACCACAATTTAATTACCACTCCGATGCCAGTCACGTTTGAACTCTCGACAGCTTCCGGAACGGCGCAGAAGCGCACCGCAGCGTCGAGCGATGGGGCTGCCTGGACCTCTATGGATTCCACGGCTCGACAAGGCATTGACAAATTTGTCGCTCACGTTGGCGAAATCTACAGCGCACGCATCGTTGCGCAAGTCCCGGGTGATCCGTGCGGTTTGAAGATGAGCGCTCGGCAGATAGGCGAGAGGGTCCAGTTAATAACAGATCCGGTCCGCGACTGTAACGGAAACGCTGTTCCGGACGGGACCGTCGTAACGTTCACCGCTAGGTATGGCGGCAAGCAGTCGACCATAGACGAACCTTTGAAGCATGGAGTCGCGGAAGTGATAACACAGATTCACTCCGGAACAACGCTATCGGTTGCAAGCGGAGTCGTCATGGGAAACCAGATTGGTTGGGACAAATGACAGGGCTAAGGCCTCTCATCATCCTGTTCGCAGGTTTCGCGGCCACCGTGGACTCGATGGCAGCACAAGTCCCAGTGCGCGAGGAACCCGTGCATTTTCAAGGAACGCGCCCTCTCGAAGAAGAGAGCAAGGCGGCAGCGATTCGAGATTATCTTCAGGCTTGGAAAAGCTTCCACGCTGCCCTGGAGCAAAATCGTCCGGAGTTGCTGGATTCGGATTTCGTTGGAACTGCGAAAGATCGACTCGCAGACACAATCCAGCAGCAGGGCAAGGTCGGAATTCGAACGCAGTATCAGGATCGTTCGCACGATCTGCGGATACTGTTCTCCTCGCCGAATGGCTTGTCCATCGAGTTGACAGACAAAGTCGAATACGATGTGCAGGTTATCGGCCACGACAAAGTTTTGACGACACAGAGAGAAAGCGCTCGCTATCTCGTCGTATTGACCCCCGCCGAAGTGAGATGGAAGGTGAGGGTGTTTCAATCAGTGCCCGAGTGATGGCAGCATCTCATGACGACGGTCACTGCTGTACTCAGTAGCAACGCACGAGAAAGAGAAAGAGCTCTATGCTTTGCAGATTTTCAAATTCAGGAGCCAACGATGATTTCAGTGGTCGTGCCAATTTACAACGAAGAGGAACTTGTCGTGCGGTTCCATGAGGCCGTGGCAAATGTCATGGAAGACGCTCATACACAATGGGAAGTCGTGTATGTCAACGATGGTTCAACGGACACTTCTCTCAAGTTGCTGAAGGGTCTCCAGAACCTTGATTCCCATGTGGTGGTAGTGGAACTGTCCCGTAACTGGGGCCACATGGGCGCCATCTCGGCTGGGCTTCAGACTGCACGCGGGTCCGCGGTGATCCTGATGGATGGCGATTTTCAGGATCCGCCGGAAGTCCTTCCTAAACTGATCGATGCCTGGCGCGAGGGCGGCGAGGTCGTGGTCGCAGTTAGAAGGAGCCGGCAGGAGCGGCGCAAGATCTTGGCAAAGCTATTTCCTCTTTTTTATCGGGTGATGGGCGCGCTTTCCGACTACCCGATACCACTTAATGCAGGGATATTCAGTCTCATGAGCCGGAAGGTCGTAGACTCAATCAATCAAATGGGAGAGAGAAGCCGCTATTTGCCAGGATTGCGAGCCTGGGTCGGGTATCGGAACAGAGTAGTCTTCTATGATCGCCAGGATAGGTTGGCTGGCGATGGCAAGCTCTCATTCATCAGCCGAATCAAGTATGCAATGGATGCGATTACGAGCTTCAGTTATAAGCCGCTGCGGCTAAGTTTCGCGTTATTCTTCCTCGCGAGCTGCATGTCGGCATTGCTGGTTCTTTGCATGCTTGTCTCCAGCAGTTCAGTTGCTACTGCGGGGTTCGGTGTGGGGGCAGCAGTGTTTTGTGTCGGCGGACTCCTGCTCCTCTGCATGGGTGTGCTGGGCGAATATCTTGGGCGTGTGTATGACGAAGTGCGAAGCCGGCCACTGTCCATCATCAACAGGGTCTATCAATCCGGATCGCTGCATGCTACGTCTCAGGTCGGCATGATCGCGGTTCAAAGCGACAAGTATCAGAACCGGAACGTCACCGAGGCGGCGTAAGGATGACGCTCCTGTCGTCCTACGCTAGGTGTCAATCCATTGAGTCATACCGCCGCAAAGAGAAGCCCTTGGGTGGCGCCTTCATCCGAAAGACTCCTCGTAAGGCCGGTGTTATGCAGATCTTCAAGCAACCATGACTCACGCCACCCTGCATTCGGCATAAACTGTGGAGTCTTTCGCGTGCCTTCTTTATAGATGCGCCCGCATTGTATTTCGTCCTGCATCGGAATCTCTTCGAGACCGCTCCTGATCTCGTGGTGAGCAGGTGGGAATGTCGAAAAAGCGCGAAGTTCCCCTCAAGTCAAGAGAGGAACTGTAAACTCTTGGGGCGCATGCCGAAATACCCCCGAAGCAGAAGAACAAAGAGAAGCGCAAAGCAGGCAGCAGTGGCCATGAGCATGATCTACTTCATTCGCATTTGATTAAGGTCCATCGGATTGTAACAACTACAGCTAACAATTCGGTGTCCTCTCCGCTCTTGAGCCACCCTGATTGTTGATTATCGCATCGTATAAATTGCAAATGGAAAGAAAGCTGCGCTTCCAGCACGATGCAGCCGATTACCCCATCCTAATCTGGAAGTATATGAATGTAGTGAGTGGCTCGATGCAAAATACGAACACCTTGCAAGCACGATTAGTGTCAGGCAGCGTCGTATTGCTGTCGGGTTCGGGACTGACAACTGTAATCAACCTTGCCTACAATATTGAGGTTGCACGATTTCTAGGCCCTGGTGGGTTCGGTCATGCAACTGTTGTTTACACTCTTCTTACTTTGATCTCAGCTGTTACGCTCTCATACCAGGTCATCTCAGCAAAGGTCGTGGCGCAACAGATCACGGTAGAAAGCAAAGCCGCGGCATTTAGCGGGTTCCATCGAAGCGCTTGGGTATGCGGGGTCGTCGTTGCACTCGTCCTATTGTCGTTTCAGGGGAGTATTGCAAACTTTCTGAATCTGCCCGATCCCAGTTTTGTCGCTATGCTTGCGATTGGAGCCGCGTTCTACGTACCCCTCGGAAGCCGGCGGGGTTACGTTCAGGGTACATACGGCTTCCGTCGACTTGTCGTCAATCTTGTCGTGGAGGGAGGCTTTCGGCTTGGCGGATCGTTGCTGCTGATCCTATTGGGAATGGGCGTCAAAGGAGTAATCATCGCGAATTCGGTCGCCATCGTGATCGCTTATCTCACTATTTCACCCATTCCCGCGGCGCGTGTGGCAAACCCGATTCGTTGTTCGCATGCAATGCGCGAATTAGGGAACGCGTTGATTGTCTTTGCCGGTCAGGTGCTAATCAACAACTGCGACATTGTGCTCGTGAACCATTTCTTTTCCGCGACAGAAGCGGGCCTCTACGCGGCTGTGGCGATGGTTGGCCGGGTGATCTTTGCCTTTTCTTCGTCGGTCGTCAATAGCATGTTCCCGCTGGTCGCTGGGTCTCCGGACGAGGACAGAAAAGGCCTCAGGGTAATCGCTACCGCGCTTTTGCTGGTCTTGGGAACGGGTTCGGCCCTGGCATTCGGTTTGCGTATTCTTCCTCCGTATATTTGGACAGCATTCTTTGGATCCGAATTTCAGATTGCCGGGAAGTATGACCTGCCCTATCTTCTGACTCTTTATGCAATAACCACAATTGTCTACTCCCTTAGCGTTGTAATTATCACCTTTGAAATGTCCTACAAGATTGCCAAGACAAGTTGGTTACAGCTTGCGCTCAGCGGCCTGGTCGTCGCGGCCATCTGCCGCTTTCATTCCTCCTTGCGCCAGGTTATCGTCGTGCAGTTGATACTAATGGCCGCGTTATTCATTTTGGTGGGCGTGCCCCTCCTTGTGAATTTGCGCGCAAGCTCAAAGCGCGCACTGCCGAACAGAAGCTTCCGGCCAGCCAGATTGATCCGATGCGCGTCGGAGGATGAAGTTATCGCTGAGTTTCTTAAGAGTGAGGTGAATGCTCCTGAATTCCGGCAGCACCAGACGATCCTTCGAAAGGTCTTAACCAACCCGGATTTCGAGGATGCGGGCAGCAATGCCATACGGCGCGCACTGCTATTCATTCGGCACCTTTTCCTCTGGGGTGAGATTCCAATCGGGACCAAGTGGTACGAGTTGGCTATCGACGAAGCAGACCTCGGACAGATCAGGGCGTTTCCCCGCGCCCAATGGCGAAAGTTCGCCCGTGGGCGCTTCTCAATTATTGACATTGTTGACCGCCTGCGCACTCGTCAGCACAAGGTCGATGCTTCATTCCTGAATAAAATTGCCGCGATCGGCGATCGGTTTCTTAAGGATGATCCCGGCTTCGGAGCCGTTATTCTCATCGGTCTGAATGAAAGTGAACCCCTTACGATCCTGGATGGAAATCACCGTGTGGTTGCAGCGCAGTTCTCATCGCCGGGCAGTCTAAAGAGCATTCGGTGTTTCTGCGGCCTATCTACACGAATGACGGAATGCTGTTGGTATAACACCAACCTGGCGACACTCTTTCGATATGGAAAACATGTGCTAGCTAATGCGATACGCGATCCGGAAGCAGAGCTCGAACGCCATCTTGAAGAAGCCGGATGGTCAGGCGATGTGGAATACCCGGCAATACCGCCAATTGTCTCCACTGCAATCAACCCCATGCTCCTGGAAACGGAGAGAAATGCAAATAAGAATGCAGGTTAGGACATGATCATGACACACAATCCTTCTCCTATAGCTGTGATGCCGTTGCCGGAAACATTCAACGCGGAACGAGTGCGCATGTTCTTGAGCGATTTGGAGAGTTGCATGGATGATAGCAGTCCGCGTATCGTGCTCGACTGTTCTAATCTTCGTGAACTGTGCAAGCCGACTATTCATCTGCTTCTTTGTTGTCTGGAAGAGGCTATGAAGCGCAACGGTGGCATTAGGCTCGCGGCGATTCCCCCTGGAGTTTCGATGATTTTCGATTTCTCCGAATTGGATGGTCTCTTTGAGGTCTTTGATACGACCGCCCGTGCTGTAAAGAGTTTCCAACGACCATACTTGGATCGAATTGTACAGAAAGACGATCTCGGCAGTTGTCCCAACATTACTGCTAATCGAGCGTAACTGTTCAGGAATTCGTTCTTGGAAGAACATACTAACCCGGTTTCTGGAGGACACCATGGGATTATCGATTTATTGGTTGAGGAGACAGATTGCTGGTTGCCTTGTTCCGCTCTTGGCCCTGCCAATAGCGGAGGTGGCGGCAGCGGCGCCGCTGCCAGGGTGCAATCTCCAGGAATCGCAAAGCGCACCAGCCACTCAAGATCACCTGCCACCCTCTGGGGCTCAAACGCAGGGTCCACAGTCCGGTACCGCACAAGGCGGCACGGATCAGTTGCCGAACGGTCTCACAAAACCAGTCGGCACTGCCGCCGCTCCAATTGCGACGGTTACCGGCGTTGCAGCCGCCAGACCTGTCGGGGCTGCGATTGCGCCGGCAAAGCAACGGCGCGCTCGGGCCATTCTGATCCGCGTAAGTATCGTGGTTGGGGCTGCGGTAGCCGTTGGAACGGTTGTGGCTCTTTCGCGTGCAAGCCCCAGCCGGCCAAACTGACCTCTAGAGGAAGCACGTATAAGACCCTGGAGTATGGCTATGTCTGCAAATCGAAGCAACCGTTCCACACACCTTGTAAGTTTCTCCGGCATCGATGGCGCTGGGAAAAGCACGCAGATCGAGGCTCTCCGCGCTCGTTTGCGGGAGGAAGGCTTGCGAGTCCAGGTAATCAGGTTTTGGGACGAGATTGCCAGCTTGACCCGGCTCCGAGAGTCCGCCGGGCACACCTTATTCAATGGCGACAAAGGAATCGGCACACCGTCGGCGCCGATCAGTCGGAAGGACAAGAACGTTCGCTTATGGCCCATGACCGCAGTGCGACTGTTCATTTACTTCCTGGATGCCATCTCCGCCCGCCGGACGGTGAAAGATGCATTACGTTCCGATGCCGATGTTGTCATCTTTGATCGATATATCTATGACGAGTTAGCCAACCTGGAATTGTCCAATCCAGCCATCCGTTTCTATGTTCGGCTGATTATGAAGTTGGTACCTCGGCCGCAGATCGGCTACTTGCTGGATGCCATCCCGGAAAAGGCTCGCGAGAGAAAACCCGAGTACCCACTTGAGTTTCTCCGCTTGAACCGCGAGTCCTACATGACTTTGCGCGACCTGATCGGCGGCATCACTGTAATAGGTTCGATGCCGCTCCAGGAAGTCTCGAGAGCGATCTCCAGCCAAACCCTTAATGAGCTGTCGTTGAATACACTCGTCCGGGAGAACGGGGGCGCCGCTCTTGCAAACGAGGGCCGCACCGTCTCGGCAAAACTGGACGGTACAGTCACTCACTAAGTCCCGGTTTCAACCCAGATTGGGCCGCCAACTGATACTTCTCGATCCTCATTGAATTGCGCCGGGATGGATAGAGACTCGGGCATCTTGCCAGGAGCGGAGTTGACTTGTCCATTCGATCTGTATCTATTGCATACTTGGAATTCCCGTCTATGCGGTAGTTGAGAACGATTCCCCCGCCACTTGAAGTGAATGGACACGCTATCTTCAGACAATGGAGCCATTTCCGAAACGGCATGTCGTCTCCGCTTCTCAATCCTCACAGCCGATGCATGATCCTGCCCAAAACGGGTCGTAACCAAACCACCGATTACGCGCCTGACTACAACGAAAGGTGTACCCGCAGTAGGCGCCATTCAGGGTGCTTGCGGTTTATCGAAAGGGTTTTAAATGAGATGCAAGTTGTATTTGCAGGGATGCCTGAAACCAGAGATTTTTCCTTTTGGGCGATTGCTCCGTTGAAGAAAATATGTAAGTATGTCGTTGGTACGAACAGAATCTTCCTGCTCACCTGCTTGACGACTCAGCGGCACAAGCCAGAAGTATAACGTACCGAATGAGCGGAAAATCCAATCGTTGTCTGCATCGATCGGTTCCGGTTACGTGTTCAGTTTCGGCCGGAATGGAGTAAGCCCGCGGAGATGAACGCCACTCTGCATTGCAAGTCCTGAAAATTGCATGGGACAACAATTCTGCGATTACAGGGATGGCTGGATCGTTCTAATCAGGCGTATCACGTTTCTGCCCGTAGAACAGCCGTATGAAATTTGAGAACTTGCCGCGTTCCTTCGGTCAACGGAGCGTCAAGGACCTTTATGCCTGAGATTCAGGCTTGTTCCATCGGCGTGCGTGTGCAGCAACAATGTTTCGAGTGGCTTGTATATGCGATTCGTCATCGAAGCCACACTCCCACCCGTTCAATGTAGATGCGGGCAATCGCAAAGGAGTTGCCGCAAGCAAGGCGACTTTCAATCGGCAAATTACCTTGGGCACGCAACAAAGGTCTTTTGCAAAACAGCAGTTGAAGCAGAACTAATCCATCCGCAAAGGAATCGAATGACGACCCTCCCCCGGCTCTCTCTCATTTCTTCCCTCACGATTGCCCTGTCGGTGCCTGCACTGGCAGGTGTCACTGTCAACAGCCCTGCCAATAGTGCCGAGCTTACATCGCCCTTCAAGCTCTCTGCGGCTGCCATTACCTGCTCCTCGCAGACCGTAGGCGCAATGGGATATTCGCTCGACAATAGTGCCGATACGACGGTTGTGAGCGGGGATGCCATAGGCGCCTCCGTCGCGTCCGCCGCGGGCACGCACACGTTGCATGTCAAGGCCTGGGGCGAAAAGGGCTCCGCATGCGTAACCGACGTTGCCATCACCATCGTTACAGCTACTGGTTCTGCTTCCCCGGATGCAATCAGTCTTAGCGCCCTTCAAGCATTGAAAAATTGGAATGCAATCAATGACGTCGCTACCGGTGGCGGCAGCGCGAGTGGCGCCATGAGCATTGTCAACTCTCCGTCGCTCAGCGGATCCGCGCGTGAGTTCGCCACCGCCTACAAAGGCTATGGCGGCGAACGTTATGACGTGTCCTTCGGAGACGATACGCTCTCGACTAACTTCTTATACGATGCCTGGGTGTACCTGCGAAGCCCGTCGACTTCCATTGCCAATGTGGAGATGGATTTGAATCAGGTAATGCCAAATGGTCAGACTGTAATCTTTGGGGTGCAGTGCGACGGCTGGTCGGGCACGTGGGATTACACAGCCAACACGGGAACTCCCGAGAAACCTGTCGACACATGGCTGCACTCCAAAGCAGTGTGCAACCCGCGTACCTGGAGTACCAATACATGGCATCACGTTCAAATCAGCTACGCCCGCGACGACTCCGGTCACGTCACATACAAGTCTGTGTGGCTCGATGACGCCGAATCGAACATCGACGCCACTGTGTCCTCCGCATTCGCGCTGGGATGGAGCCCGACTCTGCTGACAAACTTTCAAATAGACAGTTACTCGGCCGGCAGCGCGTCCTCCACGGTCTATCTAGATAACCTGACCATCAATCGCTGGTGACGGACCGGATACGTGCGCCAGCGCAAGGCCAGGCCACATTGCTCCGCGGGAAACGGGGGAATGCGACATCCCCGTTTTCTTTCGATATTTAATGAGCGCTATGTCAACCGCATATGCTACAAAGTCGGCGTGACCCGGTTCTTCAGGATTGGCTCCCCTGCAACTCTTAACAGACAGTTTGCAGGTTCGATTCCTACAGCGTCCACCGAGCAAAATCAACAGTTTAGAGAGAATAACGCCGGTTTGGACCCGCGCAGAGTTGGCCACTCTGCCCATTGTTGTGTCCATCCGGTATCAAAACGGATGTGAATCCGGTGCGATTGTTCTTAAGGTGTTGGGGCTTGTCAGCGCTGGAATCTCCCCGGAGACCAACCTCCCGATTGCGCTTGTCTTCGGTAAGGTGCTGCTCATTTAGAATCGCAGATTGGTTTGCTCAGCAAATGACTCTTGGCACATTGCATGGCTCAATTCTCCATGCAATGGATGTTGCGACTGAGGCGGCTGCCTCACAAATGGGGCAAGTCCATCTTGCGTCGAAAAGATGTATATCTTTTTATACAGAATGAGTGTACTGTTTTGCTCAGACATACTTTCCACCATTTGCTTGAAGGTCGAAGGTTCTTGATCTAAGCAGAGATGCCGAGTGGAGGCCAGCGGCCCAGTTTGCATGCGCCCGCAGGCGTTCATTCGACCAAACGAGTGGAATCTCGCCTCGGAGTCTGCCCGAGATGGAAACCTCTTCAGTTGCCCAAGGAGGCAAAGCAGAGCTTTCCTGTTCTTGTTGCGCGTATGACGCCTGTGGCCTCGGGTTTGGACATTCTGTCCGGTCCCGTTGACGGGACTCAAGGCAAACTCGCCTTTGTCATGCGCCTTTGATTTCTTGCACATTGAACAATGCCTTCGTTGTCGACTTCCACACCGAAGAGTGGAAGCAGAGGAAAGCTGCGTGCGACGACAAACGAATGCAATATACAAAGTAATGACCCGCGTAGAAGAGCCAATTCCCCTTTGTCCGCGGCCAAAAACTGAAATGGATACAACTTCCTGAGGATACACCGATGAAGTCTCTCCGCTATTCAGCACTGCTCCTTGTGACTTGCGCGGCGCCCGCTTTTGCAAGCGTCACTGTCACCATTCCAACCATTGGCGCCCAAGTCACGTCGCCATTCACCCTTTCGGCTTTCGCAGCGAATTGCTCGTCACAAAACATTTCCGCCATGGGCTACTCGCTCGACAATAGCTCCGACACAACCATTGTGAAGGGTACATCCGTTCAGGCTCAGGTTGTTTCTGGACTTGGAGCGCACACCCTGCACGTAAAGGCGTGGGGCGACGCGGGTTCTTCATGCGTTACCGATATAGGCATCACAGTCGATCCCGCCGCTGCCACTCCACTCTATCCTTCGGATGCAATCGCGGTCGGCGGTCTACAGATATTGAACAACTGGATCGCACAGCCCGACGCCGCAGGAACCGGCAGCTCGAGTGGCTTTACAAGTCTTGTTAACTCGCCCTCACGGAGCGGGAGCGCACGCAAGTATGTTAGCGATTACCGGAACTATGGCGACCAACGATTCGACGTGTCTTTCGGAGACGATACAACTTCCACTAACTTCTTCTACGACGCCTGGGTTTACCTGCCATCTCCCTCCGCTGCAATTGCCAATATAGAAATGGATATGAACCAGGTAATGTCCAATGGCCAGACTGTGATTTTCGGGTTCCAGTGCGACGGCTGGTCGGGCACATGGGATTACACAGCCAACAAGGGAACTCCCGCAAAGCCTGTGGATGCGTGGCTGCACTCAAAAGCAGCGTGTAACCCACGTCAGTGGAGTACAAACACCTGGCATCACATTCAGGTCAGTTACTTTCGCGACGACTCGGGCAATGTTACATACAAATCTGTGTGGCTTGACGGCGCTGAATCCACTCTGAACGTGACTGTGCCTTCCGCCTTCGCGCTCGGATGGGCTCCGACGCTGCTAACCAACTTTCAACTGGATGGCTATTTGGGCACGAGCGGGGCTGCGACCGCGTACGTGGACGATCTAACCATCTATCGCTGGTGATGTTCCGAGACGCATGTTATGGTTTCAACCTTCCCGGCTGAGACCACACTACATCAACTGCCGGCTGGACGGGATTGCGGCCCGTCCAGCTTGGCCGTATCACCAACTCTATTCCTCGCAAACCAAGCCATCGCGGTTGGTCCTTTGATTTGCCCCGAATGACAACTCGCTAAGAGCATGGCGCAGGACTTCCCGCTTTGCCTCGTCGATGGGCATTGGAGGGATCAGTGTTATGCCTCCAATCAATTCGCTCAGAGACAGATAGGATTGACGATTGAAATGGAGAAACTCGAGCGGGTATTCAGGCTTTCGCGCGCGAGCCTTAACCGGATCCGCATCCAGCAAATAGCTGATAGCTGGTTTGGGAACGAGTTTCATGATCAGCAGGCAATAAACTTGAATGGCCCGACTGCGCAAGTTCAGATTAGCAAGTTCGTCATAAATATATCGGTCGAAGATCACAAGATCGGACCCTGAGCGCAACGCCTTCTCCACCGCAATCCGGACTGAGATGGCATCAACGAAGTAAATAAACAAGCGCACCACGGTCATCAGCAACGACCTGACATTCTTGTCACGCCGGTTGATCGGGGCGGAAGGAGTTCCGACTCCTTTGTCGCCCTTAAAGACAATGTGCCCGGTCGATTCCCTGACTCGAGTCAACCGGGCAATATTGTCCCAAAAGCGGATCAATTGAACCCGCAAGCCGTCCGCCCTCATGCGCGCGCACAGGGCCTCTATCTGGGTGGTCTTTCCGGCGCCGTCGATGCCCGAGAAACTTATGAATTCAGGCCGGATGTTCTCCAGGGGTGTCAGCATTTTATCCCACCGAATCGCGTTCAGGGTTTGGGTTGCACATCAGTCTGGCCGGCTTGGGCTTGCATGAGAGAGCGCCACCACAGTGCCGACTGCAACGGCCGCCCCCACGACCACAGCGACCCTGATAACGAAGGAGCGGGCTCGCCTCTGTTTCGCTGCGGCAATCACCGCTCCGGCAGGCCTGGATGCAGCAACGCCGGTCGTTTTCTCATAGGGAGCTACAGCCGTGCCGACCGGCTTTGGTGTTCCATTTTGCGGTTGTTCCGAAATGGACTGTGGCGTACCCGACTGTCCATTTTGATCGGCAGTTTGTGGGAGCGCTGGATTCGGGCTGTCAGGGTACGCCGCATCCGCCTGGCTTGTGTCCGCGCTTTGTTTCTTAGGTTGACTGCCGGAAGTCTGCGACTGCTGGACACTCGGCGCTTCTTGTGGCGATGCACTGTTGGCTTCCGCGATCGGCACCGTCAGGAATAAGACAAGGATGCGAGCGATTTGTTCTCTTAAACAACTTCGCGATATTCTCATTGATCCTCACCTGCCTGGTCTTCCTTTGCGTCTCGGAATTGTTCTCCCAAGGCGGCTACGCTGCGCTCTCAGAGGCCAGCGACGAACTGGCGGGCACAGATGTGTTCGACATTCTATACGCCGTAGGTCGTTGGAAGCTGCTTACGGCTTCAGCATTCGTTTCAAAGATCTCAAACAGGCGATGTACTCCGTTTTGCCTCAGAACCAATTTCGCCTGTTCGGGGAGCGCAGCAAGCTTTACGTCTCCATTGCGCTTCATAGCTTCTTCCAGGCAACACAGCAGCAGATTCAAGACGGGCCTGTTCAACTGACGTACGTTGGAGCAGTCAAGCACCATGCAAGGGCGATCAATGCTCATCTGCCTCTTCAAATCGCGAAAGAGCAGCGAGGATAGCTTTACGTTCAATGCTTCGGGCAACTGTTCGATCATCACAGTACAAACTCGAAGTGTCATATCTACTCCTACCTCAATCTCCGGGCTTGATTCCGTCTCAAAAAGCACACTTCCTCGAATTCGATTCAAGACCTGCAAATGTTTCCTCTGCGGTAATGTGTCGCGTCTTGCTTATCCAGGTTTCTGCAAGAGCCGGGCAAGCTCAGCCTCGGGATTCCGAGCAACGCGCGCTAACATGTTTCTCGCATATCGGAAAAGAGTCTCGATGTTTGTGTTGTACCAACAGCACTCTGTCATGCGAGGTGACAGGCCGCAGACAAATCTGAGCTTCTTCAGGCTGCCCGGGGATGCGAGCGTGGCTGCAACCAGGCGATGATTCCCGTCGAGGACTGTTAGAGGTCCGCTTTGGTTGAGACCGATGAGGATCACGGCACAGAACCCGGGGTCCTCCAGTAGAAACTGCTCGCCCATCGCTGCCATCTTGGAAAGAAATGAAGCATCGACCAGATGTTTACGCGTGCGAATGCCTTCGGCAATCTCGGTAATCGAGAAATTACCACGCGCGAGCTTTCGCCAATGGGCACGTGGAAATGCTCTGATCTGACCTATATTCGATTCGTTCACTTCCACTTCATACCACGCGGTTCCGGCGGGAATTTCCTTCCACAAGGAAAGGTGCCGAATGAAGAGCAGTGCTCGGCGCTTCGCATTGTCGTCAGCGTTGCCGAAATCAGGCGTGTTTACAAGTTCACGCAAGCTATCCTGGTACTCCCGAAACGCCGGAGATTGAAAGTCACTTTTCAAAAACTCCGCAATGACCTCATCTTCAGACACGCCCCGAAACGATCGTGCCGGAGGATCATTCACGATCCGTAACAATTCCACAGGAGTGGTGAATGAATTGAAAAGGAAGGGCATTCCCACACAAAGGAGAAGAGCGACCATTAAGACCAGCTGCACAAGGATGACTTCGCGCAACGAGGAATGAAATCGACAAATGCCGGCAATGACCACGCCGCTGAGAGCCAACTGTACCCAACTTGTATTTGCAACTTTATAAGACATCTCGAACGTTATAATCACGACGCTAAGCGAGAAGACAATCGTTGTTATGGCATAAAGCGCCAGAAGATAAGGAAAGTTGTACTGCCCCGCGATCTCAAATCCTGATCCAAAGAGCGTGGTCCAGATTCCCGCGGGTGCGATCCAGAGACAAAGGGTTAAGGCGGAGCCCGCGCCTATTACCAGTAGCAGCGAGGTTGCGATGACTCGGAGATCCTTTCTCTCCTCGTCGCGAGTACCCGCCACAAGCGGAAACATGCTGTTTACGACCGCTGAGGAGAACGCGAATATCACGCGGCCAACCATCGCCACGGCCGCATAGAGGCCGGCCTCTTGGGCAACGAAAAAGTGTTTCACCAGTACGATGTCACAGTTGCTGATAAGCACCTGACCAAAGAAGAAAACCATTGCCATGGATGTTTCGCGGAAAGCAATCGAGAATCGAAGAGGGTTTGGAATCGGGGAACCAAGTTTGGGTGCGGCGGTAAAATAGGCCATTACGACCGCTGCCGAATTTGCTGCGATTACTCCTTCGACACCGTAGCCTAACTGGATCAGAAGGACAGATCCGCCGAGTCGAGATAGTCCTTCGACGACAAAATTGGTTGCAAGACGACGAAAGCCGTATGTGCCTTGAATATAACCTCGGCGGCTTCCCAATGGGACGTAGAAAGCCACACCTATCGCTAGGATGGCGACAAGCATGGGATCAGGCAGAACCAGATAGCCCGCAATCGCTCTCTGAAACAAGATCAAAAGAAGAGCAACGAGTATTCCGCATACCCAGGCACCTCGATGGAAGCCTCTATAGACAGCGGCTTTTCCCTCAGCTGAGTGCTGTTGTGCCACCGCCTTGGTGGAAATTATTTGGAAGGAAAGGGTTACTGCGGAAATCAGAGTCAGAATGGTATAGACAACCGTCGCCTGGCCAAAGCCTTTTGGGCCAAGGAATCGCGCAACCGCAATGTTGTAGGCAAGGTTGATCGCCGTCGTTAGGGTTGAGCCCGACAGCAACACAACACTTCCGGAGACAATGCGCGCGTGCAGCGTTTTTGTCTTTTGGGTCAAGTCATCCACCGCACTCTGAATCCGGGTTGCCGTGCAAACAGGGATACGCATCAGGCCAGGAATGTAGCCTTGTTTGCGTCTGTAAATAACTAATTGGAAATGACAACCGTCGGCCTTTCTGATCAGAATTGACCTTCCGAAGATGCCCCGCGAGTGGAGACTGAAGTTGCCTCAAGCCGATAAGCGATGCAGTTTTTGTCAATGTTGCTGACAACCATGACGATTCTTAGAGCTTCCAATCAACAGGCCAACGATGAACAGTGCTAGAATTGCGTTCTTTTTCTTGTTTCTTCTACCTCACGGATGCCTTGGGCCCGGGTCGAGCCAAGCCGTGCGATTGAAACACAGGGCGACGGGAAGCGCACCGGAGACAATTGCCTTGTACGAAGCATGGTTCGGACACCCGCGGCACATCTCCGCCGGGTATTCTTCGCACGATCCAGCCGTGATAGACCGCCAGATTCGCCAAGCCAAGGCGATGGGAATCTCAGCGTTTGTAGTGGACTGGTACGGGGACCGGGAGCCGTTCATCGATGCCAGCTATGCCTTGATGCAGTCGAGGGCCGCAGGCAATTCGTTCCAGGTTGCGATGATGTACGACGAAACCGAAGAGGAAGACGGAGCAACCGATGAAGCCATCGCGGATTTCACAATGTTCCATGAGACCTATCTTTCATCGAAGGCACCGGGGCACGAGGCATATCTCACCTATGAAGGCCGGCCTGTGATCTTCATTTTTCCCACTGGGAAGCACACCGACTGGAGCCGGGTGCGAACCCTGGTTAACAGATGGAGCATTCCTCCGCTGCTCATCTATGAAAACCTGCCAGGGCAGTCTGCCGATGCATTCGATGGATTCTACGCCTGGGTGCAGCCTGGAGATAAGGGTTGGGCTGCGGACGGCAGCAACTGGGGAGAGCAATATCTAAGCAATTTCTATGAAACAATGCACTCAAAATTTTCAGACAAGATAATTGTTGGAGGCGAGTGGTCCGGTTTTGACGACAGCAAAGCCTCATGGGGACTTAACCGGCATATATCCGCGCGGTGCGGCCAGACCTTCGCCGATACATCCAACTTGTGGCGTAAGTATTTCCCATCGGACGATTTGCTGCCCTTTGTGATGATCGATACGTGGAATGACCACGAGGAGGGCACGGCGATTGAGGGCGGCATTCCTTCCTGTGGCTCCGGTGCGCAGGATGCCCCGATTACCCCTTCGGCGGGAAAACCTCCGGGGACGATGTAGAAACCATGGAACGTGCGGAAACAGCCATCCTCCGGCCGGAGGATGGCTGTTGCGTTTACGCCGCCTCGGTTACGTCCTTCTTCTCATGGTTGCTGCCGCGCGCAGCGACGATGCCGAGCTGCGGCGCAACCGAGGACGGAGAACGAAGAACCTTGTCGATAATAGAGAGGGGCCGGCTACGGACCTCGTCGTACACGCGTCCAAGGTACTCACCTAGTATTCCCAGACATAGAAGAAGCAGCCCTCCCACTAAGAAGACCGTAGCCGCCACCCCAAAGCCCGCCGTGTCCACCGAACTCTTCGAAAAGAGCATGAATGACGCAAGAAGCGCAGACATAAAGCTTGCCAGGAAAAACAGCGCGAAGCTAAGCCTAAGGGGCTTGTAGCTGAAGCTCGTGATAGCATCCATCGCGTACTTGATCCGGCTTATGAACGACAGCTTGCCATCGCCGGCCGCCCGGTCCTGCCGGTCATAGAGGACGACAGTGTTCCGGAAACCGACCCATGCTCTCAAGCCGGGCAAGTAACGATTCTTCTCTCCCAGAGAATTGACGGAATCGACGGCCTTCCGATCCATGAGACTGAATACTCCAGCGTTAAGCGGAATCGGATAATCGGAAAGAGCACCCAGAACACGATAAAAGAGAGGAAAGAGCTTTGCCAGGATCTTGCTCCGTTCCTTTCGGCTACTTCTTACCGCAACTACAACCTCAGCGCCCTGCCGCCAGGCATCGATCAGCTTTGGCAGAACCTCCGGCGGATCCTGAAAGTCGCCATCCATCAGGATCACCGCGTCGCCGCGCGCAGTTAGAATGCCTGCGGAAATAGCGCCCATGTGGCCCCAATTTCGAGATAGCTCCACCACTACTACATGGGAATCCATGGTCTGCAGTCCCCTCAGGAGATCGAGAGAGACATCGGTTGAGCCATCGTTAACATAGACGACTTCCCAAGGTGTGTGAGCGCCTTCCAGGGCGATTGCAACAGCTTCGTGGAAGCGCACTATCAGTTCTTCCTCGTTATAGATAGGTACAACGACAGAAATCATATCAGGCTCCGGGGATTCCAAGTTGTGCTTTCATGAAAGTACTCTCTCTTTTTCTCGTTCGTTGTTATCCAACACATCGGATATCAACCTCCGAATTCGAGATATGACTTCATTCGGGCTCTGCCTGGAAAACTCGTACTCTCCATCGCAATTCAGCAGGTGTTACGATTATCAAGTACTTTGCGCGAACATGCTGTGTTGTTTTGACCCTGTTTCTATCGATAACCTGCACATCGTATTCCACTGTATCTAATAGCTCAATCGACAGTCCTTCCGGCGAGAAAAAGACTATCTGGATGTCATGCGCACTATCGGTGTAATGTGTGCGAATTCCCAAAGCGGTTTGTTGCTGAATGGTTTCCGTGAGCTTGTCCCTGGCAATTCCCACGAACTCCGGATCGAGCAAGCTGGCGCGATTTTGATCAAATGCCGCACTCAGGCTTTGCCACGACTGTAGATAGTCGCGAATCGCCGCTCTACCGGTTTCCTCCGGCAGTGACCGTGGACCTTGCAGATTCGCGGATTCCACGCGGACCGAGGCTTGAGCAGGCGCGACAACCGAGGAAGCGGCGATGAATGTGGCAAGGATCAGAAGGGACTTCAACATCGTTATTTCTCCCAGCGAATCTGATTCCCCATGACGATTCCGCTCGCGACGGAGAACGTTGCTCCGGTATGGGCGGACATTTCGACTTCCGCAATTCCGTTCTTGAGGGGTTCGTCCACTGTTGACTGAACGCCATTGTATTTCTCAGTGAAGGTGACGACGGTTCCATCTGGTATAGCGTTGCCGCTACAGTCGCGTACCGGATCCGTCACCAGCCGAACCTGCTGACCGGACTGTTGAGCGTTCATCTTCAACCCGCACGGATCACCCGGAACCTGCGCTACGACGCGCGTGCTGTAAACGTCGTCGACGCGAGCCACAAATTTATCAATGCCTTGCTGGGCCGTCGAATCCATTACGGTCCAGGCAGCGCCATTGCGGGTCATCACTAATCGCTTCTGCACGGGGCCGGTTGGATTCGAAAGTTCAAAGGAAACCTGCGCCGGGGCTGCAATCAAATTGCGATAGTCGTCGAAGACATACACGGCGCCCGTGATGCCGCCACGCAGGCCAACGGGAAGACGGGAAGGCTTGGCGAGAAAGCTGAGGTTCGCAGGTTTGCCTGTTGGCAGAACATCGAATGAGCCGTTCTGTGTGGACGAAGTTCCGGCAAGAACGACCAGATAGTGACCAGCGCTTATAAGCGATTCGGCAGGGAAGAATGCGGTTTCTCCCAACTGCACATCGCGCTTCAATACCTGACCGAGACCAACAATGTAAAGAGTCGCCTTTCCGCTTCCAGTACTCTGGATGGAGAACGCGCTGCCGGCTTCGACAGTTTTTGGCAAGAGCATTTGCTCGTCCTGGGCACACGACATCTGAGCGATTGCCACCGCCAAACCGCCGAGCACAAGTGTCAATCTGGCTTTCACTGGGAGCCGCCGAAACTATAGGTTGCAACAACCGTCCGCTGACTGCTTACGCTCCTGGCGAGATCCTGAGGGATATGGATTTCAAAGGGAACGGGAGTCTGAGGCGAGAGAGCCTGATCAACATACTGGTCCGCAACCCAGATCACTTGGCCGCTCTTGTCGTAAAAGGTCCCGAGAACATGCGCGACATTCACGATCTGGCCGCTCTGATTGATGAGCTGCCCGGTCAATGAGGCTCCGGGAGCCGGATGCAGCTCTTCGCTTCCGATCTCGATCACGGGGTCCGCCGAAGCTGGAATGAGAGCCGACAATGGCGTCATGCGAATGCTGCCGACGTCAGCCAATGCTACATTGTGAAACTGAATGAGAAACGGAGTAACCTGCTTAGGCAGCAATAGGTGATCAATTTTGTCAAAGCTGCCCTCGGTCGCGATTGGAGATTGGCTTTTCGACAGCAGGGTTGCGGACACAGATACGTAGGCGGGCACAACATCTTCATTGAGAAGTTCGCCGAGGATCACCACCCCTTCAGCCCGGTCCACAGGGTGCATATCCACAATGCGCACATGAGGCGCTTCCACATCCTGAGAACCCCAGTCATCCCCGGAACCGCGGTAGATCACATCCCATCGCAGATAATTTACCGGGATGACTTGCGGCGGCACCTTGGATTCCCTGACGATGGGCCATTCCGGCTCCCAGCGATCGCCATTTCGCACCACGTGCAAATCACGAGTGCTTACGGACAATCCAACGACGGTGGCCCAATGCAGTTTGAGCTCCAACTCAGCTTCGTCGGTGGAGGCATGAAGCGGTCGCACCTCGAATTTGTCGAGAGTGGTATATGTGAGAAGGCTCGGGTAGTTTCCAGTCAAGTCTTTCACAAATTCCGGCTCGGTAAACTGGGCTTTGTTGGCGAGACTGGCATACGCCTTTTCCCAGGCTTGCCCACGGATTTCGTCACCCAGATTCTCGACTGCCGCTTCCGGCGTTGAAGACGAACGCAACATGCTTCCGGCGCCGCTATATGCTGACGCGGATGGCGCAGGCCAGACTGTTCCTATCGCAACCAGGGCCACAGTCACCGTGCCAAGAAGCGCGGCGAATAAACGTCCATTGTTCACGAGGCCACTCTTTCCCGCACGAGTTGTTCGTCGGTGGTGAATGGACGTTCCACCTGCATTTCGTGCCGTCTCTTTTCCGGAATCAGAACCACCAGTATCGCCAGAAGGCTGCTGCCGAATGGGAAGATGCCCCACATGAGGCCCTGCCAGCGGGGGGGGATTTGTGGGGCGTTCACAGGCATGGCCGGTGGCACACCGTCTTTGCCCCATACGGTGATCGTTTTGTCTTCAAGACTGTCAACTGGACGCCAGCCGGCAAAGGACAGCAGCGGGTCATAGTAATGATCGCGCACAAACACCCATTTCAGTCCGTAGTGGTCCGCGTGCATCAGCATTGCACGGAGTGCGTCGAGGCCCGCCTCGCCGAAATACTTCGAACTGGTGAGCGCACCTGCGCCATAGTGGGTCAGCTCCGGCAGCATCCGCCCGGAATTCCATTCGCCATCGACGCTGCTCGCATCCGTCATCATCGCCAGCCGGGCAATCTTGTTGCCGAATCCCAAAGTGATGTAACGATACTGGTCGTGACCGTCCCGATTGAGCCACGAGGCGACCGTATCGACCTTGAAGTCTTCGGCATCCGCTGGTCGATAAGTCGCCCATCCCACCGCAATTGCACAGCTAAGGGCTGCTGCCGCAGTCAGGCCAACAATTGCCCACTGTCGATATCGATCGACGAGTTCCGCGGCGAGAAGTCCCACGAATGGAAGTGCGAGCAGCGTTGCCCAGTAGCTGAAACGCTCCATGGTCAGCACGTTAAAGGCGCGCCCCAGCAGAAGGTGGCCCACGGGGGTGGTTCCACCGAGTCCCACCATGAACGCGACCCAGAATCCGAGCAACAGGGGGCGGAGCCGAACCACCGCGGAGCCGCGGAGAAAGATAAAGGGCAAAGCCAGAATCAATGCTCCATAAGGAACGATGAAGTAGTTAAGACCCCATCGTGGGCTGAGTATGTAATTTGCCCGGCTGGGGTGCGGGATGGGAGTTTGCGTGACGGGATAATGAATCAATGCGATCCAGAACGGTAGAAGGACAATAGCAATCGCAACGCCTACCACTACAGCGATAGCGACGGTGCGACCAACAAAAGCCGGTGTTGCGATTCGTTCGCCGTCCTCACGGTCGAGAATCGCCAGCGCGAGAACTGGCACCGCGAAGAAGATTGACCCGAAGAGCAGCGTTGCATGGTGAGCGGCAGCAGCGGCCGTAAATAGCGCGGTCGCTTTAAGAAACGATTGCCACCTGCCATGCCTGACCCACTGGAATAAGAACGGAAGAGCGTTCAAGTAAATCGGGGCCGCGGACGTGGTGCCCAGTTGCCCAGCGGAGTAAACCAGAAAGCTCTCCGAGCCGAGGAAGACACTCGCCAGAGCTGCGATGGACGCAGCGCGCGGGCTAACCCAAAGCAAGGAGAAACGATAAACACCCACAACGAGAAGCAATATGGCAGCAAGTTGGACCGCCATATATCCCATATCCAAGCCAATTAGCCGAGACACAAGCGCCACCCATTGCTGTGTCAGAGGAGGGTAGGTAGTTTGGGAAAAGCCTGCATACCACTTCGCATTCCATGGATCGAACCAATGCTGAACATAATGGGAAGCGAAAAAGATGTGGAAGTTGGTGTCGTAAGATTTGAGAGGCAACTGCATGAGCAGTAGAGGCAGATGAATTGCGAGTGCCGCCAATAGAACCAAGCTTATCGGTAGAGGCGCGGTTGACAAGGCGATGGGCTTAGCTCTCTGCACAATTTCCTCACAAACGAATCGTTGGGTTCCATCAACGCACTTTACGCGGATGTCTTTGGCAAACTGTCACGCAGTCGCGTACAGCTTCCCCGCACCGCATGCTGTCCGCGCTCGACGCTAGGATAAGTTTCCTATTAGTCCGTTCCTCCGTCTGGTCAATAGGGAACAGAACTTCCAACAACTCCCACTGTGCGCATTTGCAATCCTGGTTCTGCGTTCGCTCAGGGATGTAGGGATTTGCATCCCGGTGGAAAGCATCGAATCACAGCTTCATGTTGCGTTGGACGCATTTCCACGCAGAGGCAAGCGTTCCGTCATTTGTTGTTAAGGGAAGTGAGGCATGCGCGGATCGTTCCACTACTTGTTCGTGATCAATATGGCACAGGATTGCAAAGGCCAGGGGCGTAGGGTCGGTTTAAGGAAGTGTCTCACCCTGCTCGCACCCATCCTAGTTGAGGTTGTGCCGATGAATACTCAGCCATCGAGCCTGATGAACGATATGAACCCGCCACTGTGGGCTCAACACCGCTGCTTGAGGTGAGATTGTTTGAGTGATTCGCATTTCTCGTCAGACGCTTACAGCCGTTTGTATCTCTTTGAACGGCGCCGGGAGTTCATCGTGCATCAGCAGCCAGCATCGACCGCGCATTCTAAAACACGGGACCCAATGCACCTTTGCTCTGGCGGCATTTGCAGTGCTGGATTTGCGCTTGGGATGAGTGCATTGGTGTTCGCATGCTTAGCGCTATCCTGCAACGTCGAAGCACAAACTTACAACGTGGGGCCTGCCGCTGCAAAGAGCCCCCAAACCCAGCCCAATCAGGCGCAGGCTCCGGGGCAACCGCTGGGATGGGGATCGAATATTGAGAACGCTCGCCTTGCACGAGCGGCGGAGTTGGCGCTGCAGCACGGAGATCACGCACAAGCGCTTGACTATGCGCAGCGCGCCGCACAAGCCGCTCCAAACAATCCGCAGTTATGGTTTCTGCTTGGCTATGCGGCGCGGCTTAACGGCAAGTACCCGCTATCGGCGGAGGCCTACAGCAAAGGGATTCGCCTTAGCCCGTCGTCCCTGGAAGGACTCTCCGGCCTTGCGCAGACCTACAGTGTGATGGGGCGAACCGAAGATGCGGAGCGCCTCCTCAAACAGGTGGTCGCGTCCAATCCCGGGCGTAGAGATGACGCGTTGCTGCTAGGAGATATTTACATGAGGTCGGCAGACTACGCCGACGCTCTCGATTGGCTGGGCAGAGCGGAACGGATCAAGCCTGACGCGCGATCGGAGTTGCTGATGGCGATCTCTTACCAGCACCTGAAACAAAATGATCTGGCAAGCCGCTATCTCGAACTTGCAAAACATCGCGCGCCGGATAACCCGGAGGTTCAGCGATCGATGGCGGGATATTATCGCGATCTCGGGAACTATGCAGGGGCGATTAGCGCGCTTAAATCAATCCGCAACCCGAAGCCGGATGTGACGGCTGAGCTTGCATACACGTATCAGCTCGCCGGCAACCTGGATGATTCAGCCAAGGTATACGCGCAAGCGGCCAATGCCGCGCCGAAGGACTTGGGTCTACAGCTATCCGCGGCGCAGGCTGCGGTCACTGCCGGTTCCGTAGAGAGTGCGGGCCCATTCCTCAAGCGCGCCGCTGGACTCGATGCGAAGTATTACCGGCTGCACGCAATTCTTGGAGAGATTGCGAACATTGAGGAACGCGAGCCAGACGCCGTGGGGGAATACAGCGCCGCGGTGGCGAATCTGCCGGCACAACCGGTTGAGGGACCACTCTATGGCATACAACTGCACATGGATTTGATGAATGTTTATAAGAACCTGGCGGACGACAGCGCTGCACATCATCAGCTTGAAACTGCACAAGAGGAAATCAACTCTCTTGGAGAATCAGCGACTGGAAGAGCGCAATTTCTGCGCCTGAGGGCTCTGATCAGGATGAATGCCGGGGACCTCGACGGGGCATTCAGCGACATGAAGGAGGCGCTCGCAATGAACGCCCACGATCGCGACGATTTGCAACTCAATGGGGATCTCCTGATGAAACTCGGGCGTACCGAGGACGCGATCGCGGCTTATAAAGAGATTCTCGCGATTGATCCGGTCAACAGGTTCGCGCTTACCTCGCTCGGTTATGCTTCACGCGCAGCGGGGCGCGACCAGGATGCGGAAAAGTATTTCCAGCGCCTGGCAAAAGCCGCTCCTTCGTTATACATACCCTACCTTGCACTTGGCGATCTCTATACCGCTCGCCGCGATTTCACAAAGGCTCAAGCTTCTTACGGCAAGGCGTATGCAATGGCTCCGCGTAAGGCGCTGATTCTGGCAGGCGGAATGAACGCCGCAATCGAGGCGCATAACCTGAACCTGGCTGGATCCTGGCTGAATCGTGTCACCGATGAGATGGAACGGGAGCCTCAGATCCTTCGGGAAAAGGAGCGGTATCTGAGTTTCAAGGGTGAATATCAGGAGTCTGCCGAGGTCGGCCAGGCAGCAATCAAGGCGTTGCCTCGAGACAGGGACGTGGTTGTCTACCTCGGTTACGATTTGCTTCATCTTGAAAAGTACGACGAACTGCTGGACCTCACATCGAAGTACCTTGACATCTTTCCGAAAGAGCCGGACATTCCGCTGCTCACGGGCTACGTACACAAGCATCAAGGGTTGAGTGAGCAGGCGCGTCAAGACTTTACCGAGGTGCTCCATCGCGACCCCGAAGTGGTAACGGCATACGTGAACCGCGGGTACGTGTTGAACGATCTCCGCCAACCCCAGGCGGCCGCGGACGACTTTGAAGCGGCTCTCAAGAGGGAGCCAAACAATGGCGAGGCGCACCTCGGACTCGCTTATGCGAACCTCGATCTGCATAAGCCTCAGGCAGCGCTGCGACAAGTGGAACTGGCGGAGCAGGCACTCGGCGATTCGAGGGATATTCACGTGATTCGCGCAACCGCTTATGGGCGAGAGCGCATGCTACCGAAAGCGGCCAGTGAATACCGGGCTGCCTTGAAGTTCACTCCGGCAGATGGCTCGTTGCACCTCGGGCTTGGGAATACGCTGTTTGCCGAGGGTGAGTACCATGACGCGATAGATGAGTTGCAGATCGCGGTGAAAGATTCCCCCAACAACGCTCAAATCTATGCAATGCTGGCGCGATCCTATGCCAACTTGAACGATCGCGATGGAGCCATGCGATATGTGGGACTGGCAGAGCAGCACGCTCACGATACGCCGGGTTCGATAAAGGGCTCAGAGTCAGAGATCGGCGAAGTATTTGTTTCCACGGGAGAAGCACTGAGCACTCTCGGGGACCATCAGGGTGCAATGGAGCGCTTTCGAAAGGCGCTCGCAACGCTGGACAGCGATCGCGTAGGAATCCGGCTGGCGATCGCTCAGCTCATGGCGGAACAGGGCCATACAGACGATGCGGAACGGCAGATTGTTCTAGCCCAACTGGAAGCTGAAGGACGGGAGACGGCGCCGCCCACAGGTAGCCAGTTCATAGCGGCCGCGGATGTGTTTCGATCCATTCATGAATATCAACTGTCGCAGACTTACCTTCAACGCGCCAAGGCAGCGGGCGCGCCGGATGCGGAGGTGCGGATCGGGCTAGCCAACAATTATCTCGCATTGGGAGACACGGTAAGGGCTCAAGCTGAACTCTCCGCCGTAAGCACTGCCGCGGACGATTCTACCGACTACCAGTATTTGCTGGCCGAGGCGAATGTTGATCGCCAGGAACACCACAACGCCCAGGCACTCACATCTTTTGCCCAGGCATCCAACGCGGAAGGCGAAGACCAAACGGCCGAACAGGCTCTTCTTCAGGCAGGAGCGGATGAGGGGCTAAGGATAACGCCCGTTCTCAGCGTGCTTTCCAATGCCATGGTTGAACCTATCTTCGAAGACTCTACGGTGTATGTTCTGGACGCCAAGCTGGACGCGATGCTTCCGGTACTCAGTTCCGATACTGTTCTTCTTCCGCCTCCGCGATCTTCTGTGGAGACGCAATGGACCAACGCATACCATCTTCATTTGAATCATCTGCCCACGACAAGCGGGTTCTTCCAGGTGCGGAACGCTCAGGGACAAATATCGGTGCCCAGCACAAACTCCATCATCAGCCGCGATACAACGGATTACAGCTTTAACGCGGGGTTGAATCCCACTGTCAACATTGGCAACAACATTCTGACGTTTAGCAGTGGCGTTCAGGCAACTGTCCGTCGCGATTCCGAATCTCCGGTCGAAATGAACCAAAACCTCATTCGCATGTTTACATACATGTCGACGAGTTCATTTTTCAATGCCGTGTCGGTCAGCGGGTATGTTCTACGTGAATCGGGACCTTTTACGGAAAGTAAACTTCACTCACAAGCCATGGCCGGTGCGGTCGACTTTCGCGTTGGCGCGCCATGGGGAAAGACAGCCCTGGTAACCGGATGGGGAGCCAACGATGAAAAGATCTCGCCTTTGGGTTACGAAGATTACTTCACCTCTTCCTACCTGGGGATTGACCGCCGGTTTGGAGAGCGGCTGAAAGTAAGAGCAGTGGCAGAGGACCTGCGGGCATGGCGGATCGTAGGAACGAACTCCGGTATTGCGCAGAATCTGCGTCCGGCCGGGTCGGTTGACTTCACTCTAAAACGCAACCTGGACCTGCAGGTTTCAAGCGCCTATTCCAGCACCAGGAGCTTCCATGCCTACGACACGATCCAGAATGGTTTCTCTATGTCGTATGCCAGGCCGTTTCACCGCAAGTTCAAAGACGATTCCGGAACAGTTGTCCTTGAGTATCCAATTCGTTTTTCAGCTGGGATGCAAGAAGAAGATTTCTTCAATTTTACGGGTGGTCACAATCAACTGTTGAGGCCATATGTGCAAATCAGTTTGTTTTGAAGGCGGCATCCAATGCGAATTTGCTTAGTTGCCACATTTCCTCCCAGTGGGCGGCAGTTGAACGAGTATGCGTTTCATATCGCACGGGAGTTGCAGCGCAATCCCGGTGTCGAATTGACTATCCTTGCCGATGAGTTGACGGATTATGACTTTGCAACCGACGAGAACGGCAATGCGATCAAGACGAGTCAACTTGCGGAGTTGCCGGGTTTCAATGTGATCCGATGCTGGAAGTTTGGCGGTTTGGCAAATCCTGTGCGTTTGCTAAAGACCATTCGGCGGTTGAAACCCGACGTCGTTTGGTACAACCTTGTCTTCTCCACGTTTGCTACTCCTGAGAAGCCGTTTGCCGCATTTGCCGGGCTTTCCGCACCCGCTTTGACACGAGCCGCCGGATTCTTCACGCATATTACGTTGCACCATATCGTTGAGCACGTCGATTTTGCTGCCGCTGGGGTGCGAAGAGAAAAGCTAATTCGGATGGGCTCTTACTTTGTTACGAAAGCTTTACTCAAGGCGGATTCCGTCTCGGTCTTGCTTCCGGGATATCGCCGCACGTTGATTTCCAAATACTCCGCTCAAAACGTGCTGTTAGGTTCACACGGAACCTTTGCGCCCATTCCTAGCCCTCCCGATTTCAGCAAGCGTGGCAATCCGGATTTGCGCATCTTAGCCATTGGACACTGGGGAACCTATAAGCGATTGGAGACGCTGATAGAAGCGTTCCCGGCGGTCCTGAAAGAAATTCCAAACGCTAGGTTGATCATTGCCGGCGCCAATCAGCACACAAAGGCGGGGTATTGGGAATCGATACGCGATGCTCAGCCGGCAGGCCTGCCAATTGAGTTTCGCGGCTACGTATCGGAAGGAGCAATCCCGGAGCTGTTCCAGTCTACGTCGGTTCTCGCGTTGCCATACGACTCGGCAACGGGCTCGAGCGGGCCCGCCCACCAGGCATGCGAATACGGAGTTCCGATCGTATGCGCCGACATTGGCGATTTTCGTGAAATGGCAGCGGATGAAGGTATGGCTATCCGCTTCTACAGGATTGGAGACGCCGTCGGTCTTGCTGAGCAGTTCATTGAGATACTCAGGTCTCCCGAGTTGCAACACGAAATGGCGGAGCAGAACTTTGCAGCGGGGGTTGAGATGTCGATGACCAGCGTTGTAAGGAACTATCTTCGATGGTTTGAACTCCAAAAGTGCAAGAGGGCATTGCGCAAAGCTGGGCGTCTTCGAGGACTCCGACGCAACTGGTTCCGCGCTCTTCCAATCAGGACAGCTTCAGACGGCCAAGGTCCGCAAGTGGCCTTGCCGGCACTGCGAAAGGATTACATCGACAACTGCGGCGGCAGCGCACCTGCTGGAGGCATCACTCATGTCGAAAAGGTACACGATTCCTTCGCATGGAGCCAGTCAGAGGCGTTAAGAGATCCTTCAAATGGCGTAGGGGATTAATCGAATCCAACATCCACAATGGAATCAGAAATGAGCCCTCGAACTGATGCATTCGTAAGGTTAACAGGAAGGAACAGAAAGATGAACGTCCTGAAACTCGCGCGCATTCACAAGCCTATCAACTGGATTTGTTCTTCGTTAGTTTCCGGCTTCATGCTGCCCTTGCTTTTCAGCGGTTGCGGCGGTAGCAGTTCCATGGCTACTTCCACGTCTCCAGCGCCGACTGTGAGCATAGGCGCCAGTCCCGCATCGATTAGCGCGGGAAGTTCGTCGACCTTGACCGTAACTGCGACGAATGCCACTCAGGTGACAATCTCCGGGAACAACAGCAGCGCGTATACCCTCAAAGCGAGTGGTGGCACCCAAGCTGTGAGTCCAACCGCGACCGCGACTTACACAGCAACCGCGACCGGCGCCGGCGGAAGTATCTCGGCGGCTGCGACAGTTACCGTGACCGCGGTTTCAACTCCCGCCCCAACCGTTGCCATCGTCGCGAATCCCACTTCAATTGTTTCGGGGAGCCCATCGACCTTGACTGTAACCGCGACGAATGCCACTCAGGTAACTGTGGCCGGAACCGATGGTAGCTCGTACACCCTGCAACCGAGCGGTGGAACGCAGTCTGTGAGTCCGACCGCGACGGCCACTTACACAGCCACGGCGACCGGTAGTGGAGGAAACGCCTCGGCGACGGCGACCGTTACGCTGATAGCATCGGGCGGTCCTCAAGCCATCAACCACGTTATCTTCATGCTGCAAGAGAACCATTCGTTTGACAATTACTTCGGTATGCTGAATCCCTATCGAGTATCAAATAGCATGAATATCGGAGACGACGGCAATACGTACACAGTGGATGGCATCGACGACAAGCTATCCACGATTAGCAATGTGGACGATGAAGGCACATCGTATTCTCCTTTCAAGTTCACCAGCACATGCAGTGACGATAATAGTTCGGATTGGCTGGCGAGCTACGGCGACGTCAATCGCTACAATTTTGCCACGACCCGCCCAATCCTGATGGATGGCTTCGTCCACAATGCCGAAGGCTACGCAAAAAGCTGCAAGGCCTCTGGGGGAAGCATCTGTTCCGGGGACTTCACCGATCTGACGGGGCAGCGCGCCATGGGATATTACGATCAGGGATTTCTCAATTACTACTACTATATGGCTTCTCAATTCGCGGTTTCCGACCGCTGGTTCTCGCCGGTGGCAACCAAGAGCATTGGCAATCGCATCGCTACGTTTACGGGAGGCACGACGCAGGGCCTGGTCAAGGATCCCGGAGGCGATGACCATCTTTCTCAGCTCGATATACCGAACATCTTCGAAGCACTAGACCAGGCAAAAATATCCTGGAAGGTCTACTACACGGTCAACCAGGGCTTCTGCCTCGAAGAGGATGACTGCAACGTCTCAGCGAATTCGGAGTATCCCGCAACCGACTTCTCCAACCTGACGTATTCCTATCAGTATTTGTACGAGAATTCATCCGGAGCAGCTTGTATTGCACCCACCGAGCTTTCGAGCGCAGTCGGCGATGCGTCGGACTCTTTCTGTATCGATCCGAACCACGTTGCCCCGCTCGCGCCGCAGTATTTCACCGATCTGACCAACGGCACCCTGCCCAGCTTTGCATTTATTGAGGCGGGATACGGCAACAACGACGAGCATCCAGGGTCGGGCCAATCGATTCTGGAGGGCCAGGCGCAAGTGGCCATGGTCGTGAATGCTTTCACGGCGAGTTCCGCGTGGAAGGATTCTGTCTTTTTCTTCAGCTACGACGAGGGTGGAGGGCCATACGACCATGTTCCACCGGTGTCAGGCCACTCAAATGACTACACGGAAGCATCGCTGGGAGCCATCCCGGACATCTCGACGATTGCAGTGAATCCAGATAGCTACAACGCCTGCGTGCCCGCCACTCCCGGGACGCCGACGCTGCATTGCGATCTGGTATCGACCGACCCCGGGGCTAACTCGGGTGATGCTGCGGCTGCCAATGGATTTGCCGCCCAGCTTGGTTTCCGCCTGCCAAACATAATCATCTCGCCTTTCACCCGGAAGCATTATGTTTCCCACACGCCGATGGACCATACTGCGGTGATCCGGTTCGTCGAAGACCGGTTTATCGGCAACCACAAGTACCTGACTAACCGGGACGCGGCGCAGCCAAATCTGCTGGAGTTTTTTGACTTTACCAACGCCCCGTGGGCGACGCCGCCGACCCCGCCGGCTCCAGTGACAGCCGAGTCGCTCGGCTACGAACCGTGTAACGCCATTACGTTTGCGCCCTGAGCCCGACGCCGGCGAAACCGAAGTTCCCGTGTCGGCCCTTATGGACGATGCGCGAATGTCATCTCTTCCATTATCGCTTCCAGGGTATTTACGCTCTGGGATATTTCAGTTCCTCCGGCACGACTTCATAAGGCCGCATCATGTCGTTGTCTTCATGTTCCAGCATGTGGCAGTGAAAGACGTACCGGCCGGTAAAGCCCGAGAATGGAACGACGATGGTGAGAGCCTCTCTCGGATTGACTATCGCCGTGTCCTTCCAACCGGCCTCGTTTGCCGCAGGCGGGCGCGGAGTTCCAACCAGTTCCACGATGCCTTTGCCAAGCGCCACGGGATTAAACCCCTGGCGCTGAACAATCTGAAACTGCACCATGTGCAGATGCATGGCATGAGCATCTTCAGTGGTATTGATGAATCTCCATTTCTCAATAGACCCCAACTTCACTACTTCTGTGACTGCGTCGTCGTATCCTTTGCCATTGATATGTACTCCCATGGACCATCCTTGAATCATCAGCTCGGACAGCACGAAATCCCGGGTGATGGTGGATGTTGTCTCATTCACCCTGTGGAAGGAAGACGGCGGCGCCATGCTGAAAGTCTTCCTGCTTCCTGGATCAGGCAGGGTCACACGAAATTGCATTAACTCGTAGAGTTGCGGATAATGCGGATTCATCATCTCCCATCCTGGAAATGGAACTGGGGCATTGTTGGATAAGGTGACGATCTTGCCTTCGAGTCCGGAAAAATCGACGATCAAATCTGCGCGTTCCGCAGGCGCCAGCAATAGCTTGTTCAGCGGAACCGGGTTGGGCAAGAAGCCGCCGTCGGTTCCGATTTGGTGAAAGGACACAAGCGCAGGTATGTCGGTAGGGCGTTTTGCAAGATTGAAGAACAGGTTGAAGACTCGTGAGTTCGCTCCATTCAACAAGCGCAGGCGATAGGGGCGCGGCGCAACGTCCAGATAGGGATAGACAGCGCCATTGACAACTGGAAGGTCACCAAAGAGCTGCGGCCCCCAGACGCCCGGAGGGACCTTGTCGCCGTTATCCCAGGTTGGAGAATAGATGAGCTGCCCACTGTCATCGAGCGTACGATCCTGCAGTAACAGTGGAATTTCGTAATCGCCGGAGGGGAGACTCATGCTCTGCTCCTCAGCGTCGCGCAGGAGATAAAACCCTGACAAGCCCGCATACACATTCAAGCGCGTAATGCCTATTGCATGGTCGTGATACCAAAGCGTCGCAGCCTGCTGGCTATTTGGATAAACGTAGCGCGCCGAATTTCCGGACGTAAACCACTTCTCCGGCAGCCCATCGCTTTCCGACGGACTGCGTGCGCCGTGAAGATGGGGTATGGTTCTGACTGCGGGGGCCGGAGGCATCGCCCCATGTATGTGGGGGTCGATATCGAAAATATGCCGCGGAGGCAAATGGTTCTCCCATTGAACTATGATCGGCCTGTCCCGCTGCGCCTCGATCGTTGGACCTGGATACTGTCCTTCATATCCCCAGAGTTTCGCAGGTGGCAGTTGCGAATGCATCCGCTGCGTGAATTCGAGCATGCGGACGCGATAATGAACCCCATCCTCACCCGTGGTCAGAGGTATCAATCGTTTCGGAAGAGGCAGTGGATCTATATATCGGTCCAGCAAACCAGGCTTGCGATAAATCGGTTGTGCAGCCGCACGGTCCATTGGTTCGGCAGCATCCACGCGATTCGCAAGAACCAGGGCCGGTAGAGAAGCAATGCACAACTTTAGGAAATCGCGCCTTTTGTGGGAATTCATTTCACCTCAAGGAGTGTCCGCTCCTGCTTCCCCGGCCGACATTATCTTCATCCACACGGCTGCATCTCGAAGGCATCGTGACATGCAACGAGGTCGTCCGTTCCACCGGCTGAATGCGGAAGCCTAAATGCTAATAGGCGCAGAAAGCTGGTCAATTCTGCACAATGCAGAAGAATTGCTATTGATTGAACCTGGAGGGTTTCTGCGAAGGAACAGAATCTTCAGGTTTTCGGGAAAGATGTCGCTTCGTCCGCTGTCCTCTTCCGAGCGATCTTCGCACATGAGCGCACAGAACCCACCCACAAGCTCCTATCTGGAATTGCGAAGCCAGATCTGGCGGCAGTAAAGTGAGGCCGCAAGCGCGCTACCAATAGGTGAGGCTGAAATTATCCAGGTATGTTGTATTCGGCGACTGCTTGTAGTTTCCGTCCATCTGGTAATTGACCGTGACGCCCCACCATTCGGCGGGAACCGAGAACGGCGGATAGGCCTTGTCTATGTTGGCCGTGACACCGTTGAGGGTTATTGACTGATATAGGACTGCGTTGCCGGGTTCGCGCCGTCCCTGAACGGTGACATGATTCCAGGCATTGTTGTTGAGTTTGCATGCAAAGCCGGTTGAAACCCATTTTGCATTTTCATTGTCCCAGATATCCCATACTCCACCACCCAGATTGTTGCATTGGTTGCCCCAAATCATTCCAACGCCATCCATATACATGTTGATGTCAAATTCAAGGACCTGCGTAACCGATGTATCGGTTGCATAAAAGTAGGCGTCATACGTGAAGTTGTGCAAGGTCGGAAGAAGCGTGTGGCCTGTGTCCGGAATATCTTGTGTTGTGTTCTGGCCGAGGACCGGAAGCGACCATAGGACATCGGAGTAAGGCTTGGTTCCACCGATATTGAACTGGGTCGCATTCTTGCTCAAAGACGGTGAACCGACATGCTGGTGCATTGACCCGGTAACTCCCGAGCAAGGGGCTGAGCAGATGTTATAAGCCGGAGCCAACTCACCCCAGCCGTTCCATCCAGCATTCGCCTGCAAATTGGAGAGAACCATGCCGCCCTGTACCGTGACATCGATGGGTGTGTACGATGCACCGCCGCAATTGTCCCACTCTTGCACAAGAGTGTGCTGGGCTCCCACGCCGAGATTCATCTCAGTGTTCAGCTTTGCTCCGTCTTGGACAAACACAAGGTGATTGTTTGCGTAAAGTCCCATCGAGGCTATGCCTTTGGAACAACTGCTCGTGGCTGTCGCTACGTAGGCGGCAGGGGAAGTCACGGTGCTGCCGCTTGTGGGCGAGACCACATGGACGCCTGGCTGGGTGTAAGATTCGATTTCAAGCGAGACGAAAGTGGCTCCGCCGCAACGATCCCATTCTTCGACGACTGTATGGTGGGCACCGGGGGAGACGGAAAGAGTAGTGTCCAGTTTGTCTCCATCGACTACATAGAGCAATCTGGAGTCGATATAGACGCCAATTGACGCCACGCCCTTTGAACAGGTGCTCGTGGTCGCGGTCGCCGCGAACAGGGCGGTTGAGCCCACTGTTTCACCGTTCGTTGGACTGCCGACGACGACAGTTGCGAATGCGGGTGCGGCAAAAGCCAAAAGAAATACCAAGAAAAGAGCGATCTTCACGAATCTGCCTCGGTAGGAGATTTGATCCCATAGGTGTTGAAGTTACCGCAAAACTTCATCTGCTCAGCGATGTCGAAAGAATGGCCGAATCAGCCATCTTCTCAACACGAGCCATTCAAAGCGATACACAAGGCAATGGGTTCGATGAATACAGAGCACTCTCGTCACCGGTGTCGGGCTCGGCAGATTCAAAGGGCGTACTTGCTCACAATGCCAATCCGAAGCGCGGGTGACGCGAAATTGCGTTGAAGAGATTCATGATGCTGCTAACTTATGCAACTAACTGTACAAAGTCTTGGCACCATCCTATAACGTTGGCAGCCCGGAGGAATGGTCAATTGGATACTAAATCAATTGGTTTCTGGACATTAACACGGTATTTGGCGACGGCATTACGCCTGGCGCTCCAAAAATCTGAGCCAACGCCGCAAGGAGGACTTGTTAGCCGAGCAGGAAAGACCAGCGCATAACGGGACGAGCAATAAGAATGAGGCTACCGATTCAATGGCAGAGGCTGTTGCGAGGATTTGTGCGAGCCCGTAATCAACGTAGCTACCGCAAAGCGCGAACCTGCATCTTATAGATGCAGGCCGGCAGGACACCGTGAACCGCCGGCCAAACCATCTTCATGGGAGGTTGGAGCCATGCGACTGAGACTTCTTCGTGCGCCGCGCGCGCTGCTGTTGCTTGTTTTCTGCGCGGGAGCAATTCTGGCCGAGACGGCGCTGGCCGCTTCCTGCAAGACTCAATCGCAATTGACGGTCGCCGAGCGCGATGCGCTGTCGAGTGCAGCGCGCACCATGGTTGCCGAGGTGCAAAGTGGGGACACGCAGGCCCTTCGGACGAACACGATTCCCGCCGTCGCGGCGGATTTCAGCGGGATTGCGGATTCGGCCAATAGCTTGAAGCCGCTTGTACAGCAAGCGGCCATTACGGTCGATAGTCTCTTTGCACTGGATGCTACGGCTGAGTCACAGGGCGCCGCTCGAACCGATTTCTATTGTGGATCGCCGGTCGTGGTGCTGAACTTTACCGATCTGCCGCCGGGGATGTATGCGCTGGCCATCCTCCATGCCACCGGCGTGCCACAGCCGCAGGAGATTGCACTGATTCTGTCTGGGACGGCTGAGCATCGCTGGATGCTTGGCGGCTTCTTCAGCAAGCCGATGATGGAGGCGAGTCACGATGGCTTATGGTATTGGGTGTCGGCGCGCAAGTATGCACAAAGTAACATGGCCTGGGACGCGTGGTTCTATTACCGAATGGCAGCAAATATTCTGAATCCAGTGGAGTTCTTGTCCAGCCCCAATCTTGAGAAGCTCAAGAATGAAGAGGACCGCGTTCACCCTGTCGGTTTGCCGGACGCGGAGCCGCTGATGATCGATGCGCATGGTTCTGTTTTTCGAGTAACATCGATCGACACCACAACAGCATTGGGCGCGCTGGACCTTGAGGTCCACTACACTCCTGACAATACCGAGACGAACGACTTGCACAATCCGCCAACTGCGCGAAAGCAGGTGACCGAGTTGATGACTGCTTTGCTCGCGATGCACCCTGAACTGAATGACGCCTTTCATGGGTTCTGGGTGCATGCGGATCAAGGCTCTGCTTCTCTGTTTTCGTTGGAACTGCCAATGAACCAGATTGTTCAGGGGACACAGTCGCCGGTCATAAGGCCGATTTCGGTTACCCCATAGAGGAAGGGCTGCCAAGATTGCGGTGTGGAGACGCTTCGGATATCTGTTGCGAATCGTATCAGGCTGCATCGCGAGGGCGGCTAGTTCGGGGGAAGCGAGAAGAGATTGGCGTGAGACTCTCGCTTCACGGACCAAACGCATCCCTCTCTTTGGTTGGCATCTGCATCCAATTCAATAGAGGAGAATTCAATTGCCGGCATTAGACCACTTTCCTACGGTCTCAAAGGTCTTCTCGATGTCGTTCACTCACCGTTCCCGTGTTATGGTGGCCGTGGTCTTTCTCGGGTGGAGTGGATCGTCGTTATTCTGCCAAGTCCAATCCGCATCGCCTGCGCAGGCGCAAACCACAATGCCCGCCACCGTTCACGATCCCACTCAAGCGGAGGTTCAGCCGCGTCTGGATCTGGATCACGATCCGATTCCCTCCCCAGACGCTGAAGAAAAAGCACCCGTGATTACAGCTTTGCCCCTCGCTCCAGCCCGGCCCGGCGAGATTCAGAAACGTCAGGACGGGGTCTACACCATGCATCAGGATGTGGATGAGGTTCTGCTGAGTTGCGCGGTAGTGGATGAAAAGGGACGGCCGGTTATGGATTTGAGCCGCACGGACTTCCACGTCCGGGAAGATGGCCTTCCGCAGGTGACAACCTCCTTTCTGCACCAGGACCAACCTGTTTCGCTGGGCATACTCATCGATAACTCGGGCTCAATGCTCGATAAGCGTGAGGCGGTCAATGCGGCCGCCTTGAACCTGTTGAAGGCGTCAAATCGGCAAGATGCGACGTTTATCGTGAATTTTTCCGATCGGGCCTTTCTCGATCAGGGCTTTACATCGAACATCGAGGAGCTGAATCGGGGACTCTCGCATTTCGATTCCAAAGGCACCACGGCCATTTACGACGCGGTTGCAGCTTCTGCGGACGAGTTAGCCATTCACGGAAAGCTCCCAAAGCAAGTGCTGCTGGTCATCACAGACGGAGCGGACAATGCTTCACGCCTCGACCTGGAGCAGGCTATCCGCCGTGTGCAAAACCTGGGTGGACCCGTGGTCTACACCATTGGATTGCTCTTCGGGGCGGACAAGGAAGAAGCGGATCGAGCGCGGATCGCTTTGGAGAGATTGTCGCAGGAAACGGGCGGCATCGCTTACTTCCCGCATTCCTTGCAAGAAGTGGATAGCATCGCAGCAGAGGTCGCTCACGAGATTCGGGACCAATACACCGTTGGTTATCGCTCCAACAAGAATGCCAGCCTGGGGGGCTTCCGGGCTGTGAGTGTCGAAGCAAGCGCGCCAAAGCACGGCAAGCTGATTGTGAGAACCCGCAAGGGCTACTATGCCAAGAAGCAACCGCCGCAACACACGCAGACCGCGCAAGATGTCAAGCAGTGATGCGTTAGCCAATCAAGACTACAATAGCCCTACCGTTGCGCCATTGGGCCGTTCCGCATAGGGGGGCCTGGTCGGAAAGGATGGCGGAGACGGTGCCAAGCCAATGAGGCTAATGGGTTCTTGCACATTGAACCCTTGGGGCTTATTCGCTCGGGATTGGGCAGGTAAGATAGGTCGCTTGGAAGCGCGCCGCCTAACTGTATCTCGCGCCTCCGCGGACATCGCCCCGATACTTGGCTGGGCTAAAACGACCTCTTGCTCGTGACCAGGTTATATGCGTAAAGACACAGAAACACCGCAAGTACCGTGCCTTCCGGAATTGATAGCAATCCTAATGCATTCATGTTGGATCTCCGCATCTGGGCCAATTGCCTTGTTCGTTGCTTGGGTTAGCCATGTGGATCAATGCAGATGGAAGTCCACGTCCACAACGATCTGCACCGCTACAGCGTGCCCCTGGTAAACAGCCGGTCTGAACCTGTATTGCTTCACCGCTTCGATGGCCTTCTCTTCCAACCCCATGCCGAGATGACTAGCCAAGCGGACGTCTTGCGGGTTCCCTTGCGAATCGACAATGAGCTTGATGGAAACGCTGCCCTGATAATTCGCTCGCCGAGCATCATCGGTGAACTCCGGCTGAACAGAGTGGATTACCTGTGGCGCGCTAACTCCATCGCCAACGCTCATCAGGCCGCCGCCGTAGCCACCGCCGCTGCCAGGACCGGTTCCGATGCCGCGTCCCGCGCCAATGCCGCCACCGAGGCCCTGACCGAATCCTGAGCCGCTGCCTCTTCCTTGCGAGGCCAACACAATTTGCGGCGACTGAGATACGCCCAGAGTGGGGAGACTGTTGTTGTCCGGTATCTTCATTTGCTCCGACGGCTCGACCGCAAGCTTTGGGTGATCGAACTTGAGCAACTGTGGAGGGGCGACCTGAGGCGCCACGATCGTAGGCAAGTGTCCCCTGACAACTTCCACCACCTCATGCGCGCCACCTCCGCCACCCCCGCCCATCGACTTGGCAACCAGCAAGGTCACGGGAGGGGGAGGAGTGGTGAGCTGGAAATCTACCGGCATAACAATTGCGGCTGGCTGCTCCATCGCGATTGTGCGGGCCTTGAGAGCCAGCGTCAATACCAGCGTGATGGCGACAGCATGCACAGCAAACGATATGGCGCGCGACTTCGGGTCGCCCTTGAAATCCAACTGCCCTGTCGCGAACATAAGCTGAGTTGAAAACCGCATCGGAGCTAGATCATCCGAAGAGTATTCATCAGCCAAGCCTGTCCCCATGGAAGGCCATGCGGAGACACCTCCATCCTGCATCATGCGAACGGGACCTTTTGCAGATGGCGAACCGCCGAGGTTCAGTTCGGGAGTCGTCGTTACCAGATCGCCCATAGTATTTTGCCGGTAGCAGAAATTCCGGCATCTCCTCTCTTGGTTGACCACTGGTTAACTAGCAACGAAAGCAATCGGCTTACGCGTGTTTTACTTAGGATTGCCCGTTATGAATGTACTGCCTTACCAAATGCCCTTATCGCTCCCTGTTATTGTTTGCCCAACCAGAGCAGCCGTGGCGAGCCAAGGTAACAGACAGAGCCGAGCGCCGCTCTGCAATTCCCGCCTTCGCATCAAGCCTGCGAGTTGCGATCCGTAGAGCCTGACAGATTGCGGCATGATTGGAACACGCAGAAACTCTTTGGCGTAGAAAATCTCCTTGCCTCCGAAACGCGCCTCAGCAATTACGAAAGTTGGTAGATTGAGACCTGAACCGGTGTATTTCCTCACATAGTCCGACACAATCACAAGATAAGTCGCAACCCCCTCCCAAATGCCGGCATCGGCGGCTGAAGAGCGCAGGTCTCCATAGTCGATGTCCCCCGTCTTCGACAGTGCGGCAGTGTCAACGATGTCGCACAGCCGGAAGTAGAAATGGCGGTACATTCGCTGCAACGTGGAAATCATCAACCGGTCCGATGCGGAAGGAACTCGAAACATGTGGTCGCCGAGTACGACGCGCCGAGAGCGTCCCACCAGGCGCGAGGCAATCGAAACCTGTTCTCCAGTCTGTCCCAGCCGGCCGATGTGAATCTCGACGGCCTCGAGCAATCCGGGTACAAGAAAGTTTCGTTTTCCCGCCAGCCGGTCTCCCCAGCTCGGCGGGGCAATTTGAGCGCCGAATCGCTTTGTCATAATTGCGCTTACATCTTCCGAACCGGCATTCGAATAGAGATCCAGGTCACTGCCAAGATCGGGCCAATGATCGAGAGACTTGATCACCACCACGCTATATTTCTCATCTTCGAACGCACTGCAAATTTGTTCAAGGTGTGTGAGAGCCTTGGTGATCCGCGCCCGTTCCGCCGCGAGACCGTCCTGCGCCCATTCGGCACGAGTGTCGTCCTTTGCCTCGCGCATTATGTCGAAAAAGACCTCGAGACCGCGCGCAACTACATGGTTTGAGTTAGCCAATGTCAGTAAATTGGAAAACTCCTCCCGCGTTATGTTTCGCATTTCCGAATTCAACTCTTCCAACATCGGATGGGATGAGCCAACGCCCTCGCGCGGCGTCAGCAGCAGGCGAGAAAGCAGCCTCATCGATTGATGTGTCGGAGCGTTTGCTACTGGCTTGGTCATATTCGTAAGGTCCTTGTTGAGCTTATTGAGGCTGCGGCGCGGAAGGCGCTACCGCAGGTTGGATATCTGAGGACGATGGCTTTTCCGGCGGCACGCTGGAATCTTTTGCCGGCGCATTATTGCGAGGTGTCAGTTCAATCGGACCTGGCCCTCTGCGACGCTCCTGGCTGTACTTGTCAAGTTCGCCAGTGACCTGGTGGCCGCTATCTGTGGCGACTGTCGATAGTTTCTTTCCCTCGGCTGAGTGCTGGGTCGCCAGTCCAACGCGGGCGTTCGAATCGCCGGACTTCCTGGCTTTGCCATAGAAGAACTGCGCCGTCTCAATATCGCCATCCATTTCCGCAACATATCCGCGGTTATTCAGCGAGAATGCACTGGCTGGATTGAGCGAGTAAGCATGGAGAAAGTCTTTTCTTGCCGTCGGCCAATCGTTTTCGTTGATTGCAGAGACCCCATGCACGGTAAGCAGGTCCGCGTTCACCTCTGCACTATCCATCTTCTTCATTCGATCTTCCAGTCGCCTGGCACTCGCCGCAGCCATTTCACTTACGGGTTTTCCCCTCCATAAGCGATCCAGCGTGACGATTGCAGGTTCCCTGGAGTGCGATTGGGCAGCTGCACTGTACGATTTCAATGCATCGTCGTAGTCTCCGATTGTCTCGTCGGCTACTCCAAGATTGTTTAACGTGAATGGACTCTGCGGATTCAGTCTCAGCGCTTCCCGCAGAAGAGCAACAGCCTCGGGACCTCGGTCTTCAGACAGAAGATCCATCGCGTTTACATTCATGCGGTTCACGCGCATGGGAACGTCCTGAAGGCTTTCGAAGGCATACTGCATCGGCTTTCCTTGCAACTGCTTTGCATTGCTTCGGTCGATGTTTGCATTGCAGCCTTGTTCCGATGCCAGCGAATAGAACTTATGCGCGCTGTCCAGGTTTCCCTGCAACTCCGAGATGTAGCCCAGGTTGTTCAGCGTGAATGGATCTGCCGGATCGTAAAGGTATGCCTTGTAAAAAAGCTTGGCGGCCTTTTCAAATTGCCGGCTTTTAACCGCGTCAACGCCTTCACGATTAAGGCGCTGAACCGGCGTCAACTCGCTATGTCGTGGGATGGTGATAGTCAGGGTATCCCTCGCCCAGGCATGTTGAGCGCCCAAGGCCGCTGCAAACGCAACGGCTGCAATGAATCGTAGTGGCGTGCTCGACATGATCTCTGATGACCTCTCTGTACGGTTGACCTATGATCGGGTCGGTCGTGCGTCGATGTGGATGCAAGTTCCGCTTGTTCCGTCCGCATGCGCCGCAGTTATTCGTTCTTTGAAAACGTGGTCGGGCCACCCATACCCAGTGGATGACATCAAACTACATGTTTAACGAATAGCATCTGCAATCAATAAAGGATGTGCTGAATGGATCGTATCGTCGCGGTAATGATGCTTGGTGCTTTGGCAGTTGTTCAAATGCCGGTAGCACATGCGCAATCAGGGCAGATTGCGGGCCCACAGTCCGAGTTGAGGTCTAACAGTGCGTCCTCCGATGTCCCCTCTTTGCCGCCCGCGCCCCAGGGAAAAAGCACCATACTGGGCGGAGAAATCCGGAGTGTCGATCCTGTGCGCGATGAACTTACGCTGAAGGTCTACGGTCAGCGGCCAACGAAAATACTGTTTGACGAGCGCACGCAAGTCTATCGGGATGGAAAGCCGATCGCCCTGCACGATCTGGGTTCAGCTGATCACGCCTCAGTGCAGACAGTGCTGGACAAAACAAGTGTGTATGCTCTCAGCATTCACATATTGTCTCAATCGCCCGAAGGCGAGTATCAGGGCCGGGTGCTGAGCTACAACACGGATACTCGTGTGTTGACGGTCAGTTCCGCCCAGTTTGGTGACCCCATTAAGATACTCGTGCCAACTAATACGTTGGTCGCACGTGTGGGACAGCCGGAATTCTCTTCGGGTCTCCCCGAATCATCGGACCTTGTGAGCGGCGCGCTTATCTCAGTGAAATTCGAATCGGACAAAAAGGGTCGTGGTGTTGCCAGCCAGATTGCGGTCCTGGCTAGGCCTGGATCGTCATTCGAGTTCGTTGGGGACATTACGGCGCTTGACACGCATTCCGGAATATTGGTCTTGGTTGATCCAGTAGATGAAAAGAGCTACCAGATCTCCTTCGATTCCACTCGTCTCCCGGCAAGCCAGAATCTCCATCCGGGAGATCGTGTCTCGGTGAGCGCGATCTACGACGGCAGCCGTTACACGGCGAGCGCAATTACTGCCAGGTGAGATTTGTAAGCGAGATTGACGGATAAGTTTGTCGAACCGATCGGCCTGCTCTGCTCATGAAGTGAGCAGAGCAGCCGAGTTGAGAACCTAAGGCAGAAAACAGTAACGCCGGATTTATTTGTTTCGCGAATGTACTGTGCCAGATCCGTATGAGCTCTGCCGATGCGAGTGTCAGGCCCGCAGTTCACCGGAATCTTGATTGATTCTTGCACTTGCCGCGCCTGCTGTCTGAGCCACTTTGCTCAGAACCGAAAAGAAGTCAATCCCCGGAAAGCGCTGACACGCCAACGATCCGGTGTGCAGCGTTCTTATTGACGGCCGCGACAGGAAACCGCAGGTGAGCAGGTTGCATGCGATTGTCTCGTGCGCACAAAAGAATGCATGTAAGCCTTTGCAACTCGGCTCCAAACCATCTGGCGCCCATACATGTAAGCGCGATTGCGCATCGATTGCCGTGCCGCGCCGTTTTCCAAGAGCTCAATTGCCGCAGTTGCGATTGCATCCGGGTTCCCGAAGGGGACCAGCGCCCCGCGCCCATTGTCCAGCAGTTCGGCAGCATGCCAGTATGGGGTTGAGATGATCGCCTTTCCGGCACCCATGGCATATGCAAGCGTTCCCGATACAGCCTGGGCCTCGTGGCAGTAGGGGGTGATGTAAATGTCAGCCGAGCCAACCAGCGACGCCATCTCCCGAGGGCTGACGAATCGGTTGTGAAAGATTACTTTATCTTCAACTCCAAGCCCCCTGGCCAATGCCTGCAACTGATCCCGATATCGATCGCCTTCGCGGGCTCTGACGTGGGGATGCGTGGCGCCGGCGATCACGTACACAACGTCTTTGCGCTGCGAAAGGATGCGGGGCAAGGCATGAATCACATTCTCAAAGCCCTTGTTGGGAGACAAGAGTCCGAACGTGAGCAGCACGGACTTTCCCTGAAGCGAGAGCAAAGTCTTGTCATCATCCGGCTCCGCGAAAGGCAAGTCGGGGATGCCGTGGGGTATCCGGTCGATCTTGTCGCCAGGAACTCCAAAGACATCTTCGAGCACATGAGAGGAGTAATCGCTCATCACAATCAGACGATCGGAGCGCGCGGAAATCTGTTCCATGACAATGCGCTGGTCGACGTCCGGTTTGCGAAGAACAGTATGGAGCGTTGTTACCACCGGCATTGTGAGTTGCCGAAGAAGCTGAATAACATGCGCGCCGGCATTCCCGCCAAAAATTCCGTACTCATGCTGTAAGCACACCAGGTCGACATTGCTTGAGTTGAGATACGCGGCGGTTGTCCAATACGAAGAGATGTCGCGCTCGGCGATTTCAAAGCCCACACGCGCAGGGTAAGCGTATGAGGCCTGGTGATCATTCACGGCTACGACAGACAATCCATTGGCACCGTACTCGGCACTGATCGCATCACACAAATCTGTCGTGAATGTCGCAATTCCACACTGTCGAGGAAGGTGGTTTCCGATTACCGCTATCCGGAACGGAAGTGAACGGTGGAGCAGCGGCTTCAAGGGGGATTCCAACTCCCCTTCGAGTTCCCGAGGCCGCGCTTGGCCTCTTCTCAAAGGGTTTGGTTGCGAGGTCTCGGAGATGTTCGGTGCTGGCATTGCAAGCTCCTGATTTGAAACTCGCGAGAGGCGAAGGCTCGTAGGCAATCTAACAAATGGGTCGCGGCGGCAAGGCATTAGACGGTCGCCAGCCCTTACTCCGCGACCTAGGCCAGATCGATTTGTGCGAGAGCGATACTACGAAGGGCTTGCGGAGCGGGACCACATCGCAAATGGATTCTGCCATGTTCGGCGCTTGCTTTTCCATCGCGATCAATGAGAATCCGCGCATAAAGGCGAAGCACCCAACGGAAGCCGCACCAATGTTCCCCACATGAGTTCCGACTTGAAACATGCCGCGCACAAATCGAGTCATCATCGCCTGAATCTACTCCAACAGGGTTTGGGCGGATGAGCATTCTTGCTCACAGGAGAAATCTCCGCTAATGAACATCAATCTTGCAACGGCCATCGGTTTCAGGAAGTAGCGAGGTCAGTTGCTGGCATCGGGAGATTCCGCAGGGGCTAAAGCCCAGCCTCTTTGTGGTCCTTTGCGACACGACTGAAGTCGTGCCATGTTACAAGACAGCAGTGTTTTGATGGTTCAGGCTACTTGCCTGAGCAAAGTTGATATTCATCTAAATGAGAACCGCGGATAGGCGAATCCATGGTTGCGCCGTCGCTCCGCTTTTGGATGCTCCGCTCCGTCTCCGGTCCCAGGATTATGGTTCTACGCAAGTGGCAGGGATCGCAGGTTTCAGAAGCGGGGCTGGAGCGAAAGGCGCGCTGTGGCCCAATGTGATCAGACAAACGTCTGGACCACCCATAGGATCGTGTGTAGGGAAGAAGTGGGACCGTCGTTACAAGGGCAGTCCGCTTCGTCTTGCGAGGGAGGTTACAACATGGAAACAATCTTGATTGTTCTAGTGGTGCTTTTTCTGCTCGGCGGCGGGGGCTGGGGATATTCGCGCTGGCGGCGCTAACGCAACTTCCGGATAAACTCGTATGCGCGCTGTTTGATTCTATTTGCGGGATGCCTTGAAGAAAATCGGCGCCGAACTCGATACAGCTATTCACAGGTCACCGTTCAAAGAAGGATTGGTTCATGAAAAAGAAAAGCCGGATCGAGATTGCAAGAGAGATTATCTCCAACGTAAAAAGGGAGATGGATAAGCCGCGACTGACCGAATCGGTCCGCCAAGGGTTCAGCGCCAAGGCCTCACCGTCCGTGGAGAAGGGTTCCGCCCTTTCTGCGCGTGCGTGAGTCCTGGCCCTTTCGGCGCCCACCACACTCAACCGCAATTTGCTCAATCTGCCGATACTAAGCGCGCCTCGCAGGCTTCGCTCGAGTTCGTTCAGTGGCCGATGAAGGAAGTCTCTCGGGGTCAAACTCGGGTAATCGATCCAGCAGGACCGCATTCAACAGTGACTTGTGTACCTTGATGCGCCCGTTGTATTCGATAAACCCGAGTTTGCGAAATCGATTCATGAAGAAGCTCACGCGGGAGCGAGTGGTGCCGATCATTTCCGCCAGGGTTTCCTGCGAGATCTTGGGAATGTATCGCTCCGGATCGCCAGGCTTGCCAAATTCCGCCATTAACAGGAGGATCCGCGCAAGGCGTTTTTCACTGGAGTTGAAAAGCTGATCGACCAGGTCGGCCTGGAGGCGCATGCTTCGTTCCATTATGACCTTCAAAAAAAGGTCTGAGAAGCTGTGCTCCATGTGCATCACCCGAATCATCTCTTCCCGGCTGATTTTGAGAGTGGTGCAGGCGGTAATCGCCGTGGCCGTTGCCAAACGCAGGCCAGCCATCGCCGCTAGCGCTTCTTCGCCCACAAAGTCGCCTGTGGAAAGAAGCGTGATGGTAGCTTCCTTTCCGCCTGGGGAAACCACCGTGACCTTTGCGCGGCCCTTTTGAAGACAAAAGACCGAGTCCGCGGAATCTCCCTGCGAAAAGAATGCGTCTTTCGGCGCGAATTGGATGATTCTTCTCCCCAGGCCAGCGCTCGCCAGGAAGGCGGCGGCATCGAATTGGGGCTTTTCAAGTTCAACCATTGAAGGGCCTCCTTTCGGTTTGGGCCATTTCAGGTTTAGAGGTGGGGAGCGCGCGCCCGCCGTCTCACCAGTTTAACGAAGCAGGTGCGCGATATGCAAAAATCACCTTGTGCCAAGCACCCGTTGAATCCGCGGCGATTCCATACTTCGACCAATCTTCACTAGGGAATCACTCGGTGACGAGGCAATCTGTTCAAGTTTGCTCATCTATCCAGGGATGTTTCAAGTACTTTTGGATCGCATGGCGTTAAATTGAGTATGATGAATCCCGTCGGTAATTTCAGAAGTAGGAAGCAATCGCCATGATAGTGTCACTGCGATAAATGCTTTACGTTCAATGCGAAGGTGCAAGGAAAGAACGAAACCGATGCCTTTTCGACAAAAGACGCATGATTTGGCCCGCAGCCTCGTTGCATCCGAAGCCAATGCAACTGCGACCTCCCTTCATTCCGAGCCCGCAACTGTACGGGCGTATGAGAGGCTGCGCCGGCAACTCGGCGCGCCCGTTGGAGCCGATGGTTTTCAGGCGCTCGCTTCCCGTGCCCTGGCTCTGGCCAAGTCGGAATCTCCCCGGCTGAGCGCAGTTCAGGTGACCGAGAATGGAGGCTTGCGCGGTCTCGGCGAAGTTGAATCCCAGACGGATGAGGAAGGCGAGGCCGGAATCATTCTGATTGCGCAACTCCTCGGGCTGTTTCTTACCTTCCTGGGCGAGGCAACCACGCTCCGTTTGATAGAAGATTTGCGGACTCAGGCTGAAGCTGAGCCAGAGTTGCCCGCGACCCCGGCGGACATTGGAGACTCGGCGAAGGATGGTCCGGAGATGGCTGCGGCTTTTGAGGGTCTTTTGCAGGAAATTGACAGTCTGCGGAAGGTGAGCACCCGCATTGAATTCCTTGCGGACAAGCACCCCGGCATGGAGGATGGACTGGTGAGCGTTGCGGGAAACATTCGCAGTATTGCCACGGTTCTGGACGTCTTCACGCTAATTCGCAGCAAGGCTGGCGGCTCGGAGCAAGATTCGCCTGACCTGAAGACGAATCGCTACATGAACTGAGTTCCGCCGGCACTCTATGCAAGGCGGATCTGGATGTCGAATCGCCCAACCGCGAAGGCGCTTCAAGAGGAAACGGAATCGGCACACTGGTCCCAACGAAGCGAGCGACGGCTATCGAATTCTAGTACTTTGAACGGTGCAGGGCGAGAATATGACGGCTACCCCAGGAATGCGAGATTTAGCTCATCGTCTTCTTGCTTATGAAGTCGGTGAGGGCATGAGTTCCGAGCCAGTGGGTTCGCCGACCCTTTGCGTCTATGAGAAGCTGCGCCAGTGTCTTGGTGAATTTGTTGGAGCTACCGGTTTTCAATCGCTCGCCATTCGAGCATTGACGCTGGCCAGATCGGAAGCTCCCAGCCTCAGCGCGGCGCGGGTTACCGCGGATGGATCTTTACAGGGCCTGGGCGAGATCGGGACACCATTCGATGTTGATAAGAATCAGGCTGGCGATGGGGGAGCTATTCTCATCGCCCGCTTACTCGGACTGCTTCGTCTCTTTCTTGGCGAAGCCTTAACACTAAGCCTGCTGCGCACTGCGTGGCCAGGTGAGGTCTTTGAAGATCGCAATTCGGCACACGGGAGAAGCGCTTGAGCACTCAGGACAAAGTGAAGATCAACAAATTGCCCACCGGCGTTCCGGGCCTTGATGAGATTATGGGCGGCGGTCTCCCGGAATTTTCATTCAACATCATCGCGGGCGCGCCCGGAAGCGGGAAAACGACGCTGGCCCACCAGTTCGTGTTCGCCAATGCGAGTCCGGAACGTCCAGCTCTCTATTTCACTGTCCTTGGCGAATCCGCTATAAAGATGCTGCGGTACCAGCAACAGTACACATTCTTCGACCCGGCCAAGTTGCCGGACTCCATTCGCTTTATCAACCTGAGCCAGCTTGTCCTGGAGAAGGACCTGGGCGCGGTTCTGGAGGGGATTACCAGGGAAGTTGAAAAGGTCAGCCCCGCCATGGTGATTGTAGACTCCTTCCGCACCATGGTTCGGAAGCCGCAAAGTGACATGGAGCTGCAATCCTTCATTCAACGGTTAGCCCTGTTTTTGGCCAGTTGGCAAGCTACAACGTTCCTGATCGGCGAATATGCGGAGGACGAGTTACGCGACAATCCCATCTTTACCGTCGCCGATGGGCTGTTCTGGCTGCGCCAAACGCCGGAGCGAAATTCAATTGTGCGGAAGTTGCAGATCATCAAGCTGCGCGGTCAGGATTCCGTGCCGGGGCTGCACACATTCCGCATAACCGATGCTGGAGTGCAAGCCTTCTCGCGGACATTTGGGTTGTCCGGGCACGTGAAAGATCCGCCCAGCCAGAGGCGCCTTTGCTTCGGTATTCCGGAGTTGGACAAGATGCTGGGCGGCGGCGTTCGCGAAGGCGATAGTGTCCTCGTAGCAGGGTCTTCTGGAACCGGGAAATCGGTGCTGGCAACCCAATTCATTGCTGAAGGCATTCGACATGGGGAGCCGGGAATCGTGGCGGTCTTTGAAGAACGCCCTCAAGCGTATGCGGAGCGGGCCTCCACTTTAGGTTTGGATCTGGAAACACCACAGAAAGACGGGAAACTCACAATCCTCTATCTCCGTCCCCTCGATCTTTCGGTGGATGAAACCATGCACTCGATTCTCGACGCTGTACAGAAGATTGGCGCAAAGCGCCTCGTCATCGATTCCCTGGCGGGCTTTGAGATGGCTCTGTCTCCCGGCTTCCGCGCAGACTTTCGCGAATCGCTCTACCGGATGATCTTCGCTTTGACGGGAATCGGCGTGACGATTCTAAGCACGGTTGAAGTGGATGAGTCTTTCACTGAATTTCCGTTCAGTACCTACTCGATTTCATTCCTCACCGATGACATCATTCGGCTGCGGTATGTATCCATCGATGGCCAGCTTCGCAAGATCATGGTGGTGATCAAGATGCGCGGCGGGAATCATGCCAAAGACATTCGCGAATATGAAATCACGGACAAGGGCGTGGTTATTCTGGGCAAGCGCCTCACAGAATATCAGGGCCTTATCAGCGGAATTCCCGTGCATTCGCTTAGATCCGACCCGACGGAAGAGCCTTCGCAAGACGCGGAGGTCGAGAATAAACACTGACGAAACACCCATACGGATCATTCGGACCTCAAGGAATGGCCGGGAATGGGATTGACCGGCCTGAACTGAATTGAAGTTCGAGTGCGATTCTTGAGCCCGTCGAGAATACTTCCATTCAGTTTTTGGACCCGTCACGGCGTTCTTCGATGGGAAGCAAGCTGAGATGGGCTGGGGCTTCGCGTCAGTGAGGCGCTTGCACTCCGTTGACAGACCGCAACCAAAAATGGAATCGACGCCACGGGGCTCGAATAAGCGGCCTCAGCGTGGCGGGGTGTTTACGCAGATCAATTCACCGAGAAGCTCGAAGCGGGCTGGATCGAAACAGCCCTCAAATGTCCGGCGATTTGGCTGACGGCAACCGGCTTGCTAAAGTAAAATCCTTGAATTTCGTAGCAGTGCTGAGCCTGGAAAAAGCGCAGTTGCTCCTCGTTTTCCACGCCCTCGGCAATGACTTTGAGATTGAGCGCCCGAGCCATGTTGATAATGGCTGTCGCAATTGCGGCGTCATCGGGATTCACTGCGACGTCGCGGACAAATGAGCGGTCGATTTTTAGTCGATTGACTTGAAACTGTCTTAGATAGCTAAGGCTGGAATAACCGGTTCCAAAGTCGTCGATTGCGAGCTTCACTCCCATTTCCCTTAATTCCTTGAGAATCGAGAACACCACATCCGCATTCGTCAGCAGCAGGCTCTCAGTCAGTTCCAACTCAAGATATTTCGGATCAAAGCCAGTTTCACGCAGTATGCAGCGAATGACCTCGGGAAATCCCTGCTGACGAAACTGAACGGCCGACACATTCACCGCGACAGGCACCGCAAGAAGTCCGGCGTCCTGCCACGCTTTGGCCTGGGCACATGCGGATCTTAATACCCACTCTCCAATTGGCACAATCAATCCGCAGCGCTCCGCAACTCCGATGAATTTCGCTGGCGGTATAAGTCCCAACTCCGGATGCTGCCAGCGCAGGAGAGCCTCCAGCCCTGTAATATTCCCGGTTCGGATGTCCACTTGCGGCTGATAAACGAGGAACAGTTCCCTCCTGTCGAGAGCCAACTGTAAGCCGTTCGCCAGGGTTAACTCCTCGATCATCTGGGCATTCATCTCCTCTGTAAAGACGCGAGCCTTATTCGGACCATCCTCTTTGGCGGCATACAGGGCGACATCCGCATTCTGGAGCAGTGCCTGCCCATCCGCCCCATGATAGGGAAAAATACTGATGCCAAAATTGAACGAGACATTCAAAGAATGACCCAGAATGCAGAACTCTCCAGCTAGTTTACCGACCACTTGCTGAGCAGTTGCCAAGGCTTCGGCGGCATCGTTCACGTGACTAAGCGCAATCGCAAACTCTCCGCCGCCGATTCGCGCGACAATTTCGCCTTTTCCAACGCTTTTTTTGATCCTATCCGCGGTTTCTTGAAGAAGGCAGTCGCCGAATCCATGTCCGAAGGAGTCGTTGATTATTTTGAATCGCACGAGTTCGAGAACAAGCAGAGCGACTACGCGGCTCTTTCTGCGAGCAACTTCGATTACTTCGGCCAGTTGCTTCTGAAAAAATGTCGGGTTGGGCAGGCCCGTCAAGGCGTCGAAGTGGGCCAGGAATCGAAGCCGTTCAGAAGCATTTCTGCGTTTGGTAATGTCTTCCGCTGTGCCTTCGAAATGCCCGATCTGCCCGCATGCATCGCGCACTGCGCGCAAATTCAGCGAAACCCATTTTATTGCGCCATTTCGGCAGACGACTTCAGCCTCGATGCCAGCCGCGGTATTGCTCTTTTCAATCGAACTCTTCAACTCCTTGAGTTGGCGTGGATCGATGAGAAACTGCGGTGAGACGCCTCCGACCTCAGCCATGACATGTTGGGGAGAATCGTAGCCATAAATCCGCGCCATCATGCGATTGACGCCGAGGAGTTGGAAAGCAGGGCTTAGTTGAAACATTCCAACCGGCGCTTCCTCAAACATGGTTCGGTACTTGTCTTCGTCCGCCCTCAGCATTTCAATCGTTTTCTCGTGGTGAATGAGGAGCCGATCGATGGAGTCGAGAGCCTCGTGCCGAGAATCCTCAACGGGGCGGGTACGCCTGCGCTCGCGAAACGGCTGCGAACGCGCCGCTATGCTCAACTCGCTTGCCTCATCCTGCATGAAGATCACGGGATCAATGTCTGGTTCCGGGCCGCGACTTGTTTGTGGTTCCTTTACGACCCTATTAGAAAACATAAACACACATCGGCAACTGGCAGGAAAAATTTCAGGGGCTTCTGAAAAATATTTCAACAGTGAATGCGAAGGGATGCGTGAGCCCCAAATTGAAGCCAAGAGCGATCGCGGCCGTTCTTTGCGACGCAGTTCTTTGGGTTCGCATCCCCTGTTCCCATCCGAACACCCTTCGCTTCGCACTTTGCTTACTCGGGCAGGTGACTGGAATGTTGAAATCGACTTGCCGATAGTGGGAATTGCTGCTGATCGAACCCGACGTCGTAATGCGAGCGAAGTCTGTGGAGGAATTCGTCCAGGCCCGGTATGGAGATCGGAACGAGCAAACATGCCGAAGCCTCCTGGCGATCTTGTGCACTATTCCGGCTACTTACTCTGGGGTCGATGAAGGGACTGGGTGGCGATGAAAATAGACAAAAGCACCGTTGGCGGCATAGCCCTCGCATTGGGAGGAATTGGAATCGGCCTGATTCTGGATGGGGGCAAGCTGTCTCAGGTTTTGCAGCCCACGGCGGCCTTGATTGTATTTGGGGGCACCCTCGGCGCTGTTATGGTGCAGTTTCCCCTCAAGGTTGTTCTTCGCGCGGTGATGCAGCTCAAGGATGTGTTCATGAACAACGAACCGGAGCCGGATTCCCTGGTGAAGAATCTACTGCAATACGCCTACAAGGCTCGCCGGGAGGGGATTCTCTCTTTGGATGCTGAATTGGCGAAGATTCAAGACCCGTTTTTGAGAGACAGTCTGATGTTGGCAATCGACGGAGTCAGCGCAACGGATCTCCGCAAAATGATGGAGTTGCAACTGGAGTACGAAAGCGAGAAGGAACAGCGCATCTCAAAAGTGTTTGACGCCGCGGGTGGATTTGCACCGACTATTGGGATTCTGGGCGCAGTCCTGGGGCTTATCCAGGTGATGCAGCACCTTCAGGACATCAATGAAGTCGGGAAGGGAATAGCAGTCGCTTTCGTGGCTACCATATACGGTGTCGCGTCGGCTAATCTTCTTTTTCTGCCCTGGGCCGGCAAGCTGAGGATTCGCTTGCGCGAGAGACAGGTGATTCAAGAGATGACACTTGAGGCCGTACTTTCCATCATCGAAGGGGTAAATCCACGGGCACTGCAATTGCAACTGAATAGTTTTCTGGCGACGCCTGCGCGGCGCGGACCAATGAGGATCACAGTTCAATGAGACGGAGAAGCAGGCTCGCCGAGGAACCGAATAATCATGACCGGTGGCTGGTCTCTTATTCCGACTTTATCACTGTGCTCTTTTCGTTCTTTGTGGTCCTTTTCGCCTGCTCCTATCGTGACAATCAGACGGTCAAGAGACTTTCCCAGGCCATTCATATCGGGTTCCAGCAATTGGGCGCATTTTCCGGCGGGCAAAGCGACTACGGTGTCGCATACCGCGACCTCGCATTGAACGGGACCCCTGGCGCTGTTCCCGTTCAGCCTGAGCCTGTTCGAACAAATTACCCAGGTCAGAAAGCAGGCGATGACAATCAATCGCAAGCGACAGGAGTGGATATTGGGGAGCTTCAGAGGCAGCTTGAGGCGTCGATCGGAAAGGAAATTCGAAATCACGAGGTGATCATGCGGGTCACCCCCGAGGGATTCGTGATCAGCTTGAAGGACCTCGGATTCTTCAACAGCGGAGAGGCAGTGTTGCTTCCTGGAGCCGCGAATAAGATTGAACGAATTGCAAAGGTTTTGTCGCAGCATGGATTGGACCTTCGCGTTGAAGGACACTCCGACGACCAGCCAATCCATACCGCCGAATTTCGTTCGAACTGGGAGTTGTCCACTGCCCGCGCAATGACTGTGCTGTTGTTGCTTGTGAATGACTCAGGGGTGGATCCCAGGAAAGTCTCGGTTGCGGGATACGGCCAGTTCCGTCCCATCGCAGACAACGCCACATCCGACGGCCGGCAGATGAATCGCCGTGTAGATCTTGTTGTGGTCGAAATCGCGGCCCCGAAGCCACTTGGCCCCTAATCGAACGGCGCCCAATCGTTGTTCCACAGTTGCCTGTCCGGCCAGCTCCCGAGTCCCACTTTCGTGGCATGGGCGTTCGTCTGTAACCGCTTGTTCAGAGGCTTGCGATGCTAGAAATCACCACTCCACATGCCGATAGTCAACTGACAATCCAAGCACCTGACTTGAGCGTTCCTTCGAGTCAAGGCAAAGGATCGGTTCGGCTTTCCGGCAAACTCATGCCAGGGGAACGAGGCACATGTTTTCAATCATAGGAATTCTCATCGCTTTCGGCGCGGTACTTTGCGGCTTTCTGATGGAAAAGGGGTCGGTGGCCGTCCTGATGCAACCATCCGAGTTTGTAATTATCGGGGGCGCGGCGATTGGGACAATGCTGGCGGCGAATCCAATGCACGTCCTGAAGAAGATCGCGAGCGGCCTGACAGGGATTCTAAGCGGATCGAAATTCTCAAAGAGCCGCTACATCGACTCGCTGAAGATGATGTTCAACCTCTTCAACAAGGCAAGGAAAGAGGGGTTGGTCGGGATCGAGGGCGATATTGAGGAGCCCCTGAAAAGCCCACTGTTCTCAAGGTACCCGGCCTTCCTGAAGAACCACCATATTCGAGACTTTGTTTGCGACACAATGCGCATGGCAATAACCGGCGGCGCGACTCCTTTCGATGTCGACCAGATGATGGAACTGGACATGGAGGTTCATCATCAGGGCGCCACCACCCCGGCGTCGGCATTAACGACCGTAGCCGACGCATTGCCTGGCCTGGGAATTGTTGCCGCGGTTCTGGGAGTCGTCGTCACCATGAGTTCGCTCGGGGGACCGCCGGAAGAGATTGGCCATAAGGTGGCATCCGCGTTGGTGGGGACGTTTCTTGGCATCCTGCTGTGCTACGGAATGGTGGGTCCGCTGGCGTCGAATTTGACCAAACTGGTTGATGACGAGAATGCCTACTACCATGTTCTGCGCATTGTCATGCTCTCGTTCATCAAGGGTATGTCCCCGATACTGGCGGTCGAAATGGCCCGCCGCGCAATTCCCGAGCACGTTCGTCCGAGCTTTCAAGAGGTGGAAAAAGCCTGCCGTCAAAAGGACGAATCACCGGAGCCAGCAGGGGTATTAGCAGTTGGAAAGGCTTGATACTGTGGCTGAGACATCGGAAATCATCATTGTGAAGAAAAGGCCGCGTCATGGCGGCAGTCATGGCGGCGCCTGGAAGGTCGCCTATGCGGACTTTGTTACCGCGATGATGGCTTTGTTCATCGTGCTTTGGATGATGAACGCCAGCAAGGAAGTTCAAGAGGCGGTAGGCGGCTACTTTAGAGACCCGCGGGGCAACTCCAAGATGGTGGGAAGCAACAAGAATGGCGGCGGGGTGTACGTGGCGATGAAAAAGGAGGACTTGCAGAAGCTGAAGGAGGAGCTTGAAAAATCGATTCACCATCTCGACCCGAACAACAAACTCAAGGGACAGATCGAGATCACAATCACAGAGGAAGGCCTGAGGATCGAGCTGATGGAGTCGGCAAAGGGCACTTTCTACGAGTTGGGGAGCCCAAAGCCAACCCCGGCCCTGAAGGATCTTCTGCAAGTCCTGTCGACCGAACTGAGCAAATTGCCGAACAAAATTTCCATTGAAGGGCATACAGATTCCAAACCGTACTCGCAGATCAAGACCTATGACAACTGGGACCTGTCATCGGATCGGGCAAATGAGGCCCGGCGCATGATGCAGGATGAAGGGATTCGGGCGGATCAAATATCGCAAGTGCGCGGGTTTGCCGATCAACGCCTTCGGCTGCCGCTAAAGCCGGAAGACCCGTCCAATCGCAGAATCTCGCTGATCGTCCAGTACGCATCGCAAAGCGGAGAACAGGTGGCGCCCACAACCGCGGAATTGCATTCGACAATTGTTGCGCCCCCCAAGTAGCCGATGCTGCCACAGCCAGGAGCGAACCGGAATCCGACTCAAACGGTGTGGGCTCTTGCGGCTCCAGGCGCAGCCAGGGATTCGACCAGGCTGGCCATCGACTTTTGATTGGCGGCAGACAAGTAGATGAAATCGACGCCGGCATGGGTATCTTCGGCGTACACGAAGCGCACTGGAACTTCCAGCCGGCGCCCCTCGTGGCTCATGGATACCTTGCCGAAAGTATTAACCTCCTGTGGCTGTCCAGTCTCCAACTTCATGCCTGACGTGCTGATCTGTGTGCAACGCGCAGACAAGGTAGAGTCTCTGACTGTGAGCTCAACCGGCAGGTCGCAGGATATTCGCGGACGTCTAAATTCGAATCTCTTCATACTTGCCCGACTCTCCGTCAAGACCCCAAGTTTAATGTATCGGCAAAACGGGGTTCCACCGATAGGGGGTTTGCGCAAAAAAAACGGATGCATCGAATCACCATGTGAGATGTCTCCTGCCATAACCTTCATGTTTTCTGAGATTTATCTGCCAAATTGGGAAATTTTTCACTGCCCGAAATCTTCTTAAGGTAGTAAATGGCACTTTTAGGTTACCTAAGGTTACTCTTAAGTTACTCTCGCGTTGTTGACACCCCTTTAGCAAAGCTCGTAACGTGAGCTTAATCGCTCATGTATTCAGCGAACCCCGCGACGTGACGCCAGTCACAGCCTTTGTTTTTCAAGAGTCCTGTGATGTGACGCTAATCACCGTCATAGGTTTCGGGAATCCAGTAACGTAAGGCTAATCACCTCAGAGAATCTCTCGGAAAGCCAGACCAAATTGGCGAGCTATTGTCCTACAAGTCTCGACGTACCCCCATCGGAGATCAAAACCCCCCGAACGCGGAGCATCCTGATAGCGGAGGAGGACGCATCCCTGGCCGCCTTCCTTAGCCGGGAGCTTCAAACTGGACTCTATGGCGTGGACTTGGCTTATGACGGAGAAGAAGCTGTCCGGGCTCTCGAAAACGATCGGCGATACGACCTTCTCATTCTCGATTTGAATCTTCCACGATTGGACGGTTTTGCCCTGATGCAGCGGGTGAAGCCCGAGAAGCCGCGCTTGGCGATGATGGTTTTGAGCGCCCGATGCAGTATCGAAGACAAGGTGATGGCATTTCAAAGCGGAGCCGATGACTTTCTCTCGAAGCCGTTTTCGGTTCTCGAATTAAAGGCTCGAATTCAAGCACTTCTGCGCCGCCATTCCGGTTTTATCTCGAATACGTCGCGAGTGGGCGATTTAACGCTTCACCGGGAGGAGCACCGGGTGCATCGGAACGGCAGGCAAATTGAGTTGACTCCACGCGAATTTGGAATCCTGGAGTACTTGATGCGCCACGCCGGACGCCCGGTTTCGCGGGCAACTCTCTTTGAGGAGGTGTGGAATGCTCCCCACGATCCTTCAACCAACATTGTTGACGTTTACATGAAGTACGTGCGCGATAAGGTAGACCGCCCTGGGGAGCGCAAGCTGACGCATACGATTCGTGGAATTGGATACGAGCTTAGCGATGGGCTTGGGGAACTAGCGTGAGCCATGACAGGGCCAGTCCGCGCGATTAACCCGCTAATCGGTAAACCTGACAACGGAGCGCCGAAAACGAGCAGGACATGGAAAGCGCCACGATCCTCAGGGGCGGCCTCGTTCGCATAGCGTGCATGTATGTCAGCTTATTGCCGGAACGGTTGAATTTGGAGTTGGATGGAGGGAATCTCCCCGCCAAACGATTTCGGACTTATTGTAATGCCGCGCGGGCCAACTGCTTTCGTTTCGCGAATTCAGTTAGCTATTTGAGAAAGCGTGAACGATCGCAAAATGCCAAGTTCTCGTCAAATTCCGATCGATCGATTGCCTGCATGGGATGGGGCGTAGGTTTCTCATTTAGGTTTCAACTCAACAGGTATTTATAGGCGGGCCTTTATCTCATGGGAAATTCGGCTACTCAAGCTACTCAATTAGTTCGACACGAAGATCGCTTCCCAATCGACGTTTTCATCGTTAGTCCAAATTCCAAGATTCGCCAACTTCTTCATGACAAGCTTGGCATTCCAAACTGGAACGTACTCGAGGCGGGAAGTGGCACGCGAGCTTTGGAACTGCTCGAAAGCAGGAGCGCCGACGACGGCGTGCTGTTGCTCGATCCGATGTTGCCGGACCTCGAGGCGAATGAATTTCACGGCATTGTCAGACTACGCTTTCCCAACACGCAGATATTGACGTTGAATTCGCACACCGGTCAGTTGCTTATCGGGAGCTCTTCGCCGACCGCGATATCCACGCAGCTTGTCGATCTGGTTAACCGCGGTGGATCGGTCCAAACCAACAGCATTCCAGAGATCAACGGCCAGAGCTTTCATCAACGATCCGAGGGCAAAGCCAATCTCCGCGGCATGATTGGAGATTCGGAACCGATGCAGAACATCTACGCGCTAACGCGGATGGTCGCGGCTCGGGACACTACTGTGCTGGTGACGGGTGAAAGCGGCACGGGCAAGGATCTGGTGGCGCAGGAGATCCACTTGATCAGTTCGCGCAGAAGACAGCCATTTGTGGTGGTAAATTGCTCGGCGATCCCGGAGCCGCTGCTTGAAGCGGAACTGTTTGGCTACGCGAAGGGCTCTTTCACTGGCGCGGTTCAATCGCGCATCGGGCGCATTCATGCGGCGCACGGCGGTACACTTTTCCTCGACGAAATCGGAGATATGCCGCTTTCGCTCCAAAGCAAGATGTTGCGGTTCCTGGAGCAAGGGGAAGTCCAGCGCCTGGGCGGAAACGACAATCTCAAGGTGGATGTACGGGTGGTTGCGGCCACGAATTGTGACCTAAAAAGCATGATCGCGGAACAGCGATTTCGCAGTGATTTGTTTTATCGGATCTCAGTTTTCCCCATTCAACTGCCGCCATTGCGGGAGCGAATGAGCGATCTGGAAGAACTGGCTGTTGCGTTCACTGAAAAATTCCAACCTGGGGTGTTCTTAAGCTGGGAAGCTGTGCAGCTACTCAAGACCCATACGTGGCCTGGAAACGTGCGTGAGCTGCGCAACGCAATTGAACGGGCCACAATTCTTGTGGGAACCGGACGGGAAATCAAGCCGGAACACATATTTTTCTAGCCTCAATTCCCATACTGGGCAAATTAGTTTCAGTTTGGCACTCGTCGTGCATATTAGATAGGCAAATGTTGCCGTATTCTCATGTCGTTCCAATAAATGGTGCCGTCAACGGTTCACTGCACAGCTCCGGGCTTCTGGCGGATGCCTTCTCCGAGTTCATCTCGGCTTCGTCGCAACTGGAGGCGTCCTACCGCGACTTGCAGCAGGAAGTCGCTCATCTTGGCTTCGAGCTGGCGGAACGAAACAACGCGCTCACGCGAAGCCTTGCGGAGAATAACCGGATCCGCGCAGCCCTTCAGCAGATTATCGATTCGATGCCCTGTGGCGTGCTGGTGCTTGATTCCGATGAAACCATCGTTACTATCAACCCCGAGGGCCGCAGGTTACTTGAGGTTGGAGATTCACCGGTTGGAAGCTTGCGCGATCTCTCATCTGTCAGCCGAGTCGATTTCGCATCGACTGGCGCAGGTTCCGCGGACGCCATCGACAGAGAAGTATGCATTTCTTCCGCGGCCGGCACGCGCTGGATTGCGCTTGGCAACCGGAAGCTTTCCTGCGAGCCGGCAAGCCATGATCTTGATAACGAAGCACCTCGACTCAAGAGCATTTGGATTCTGCGGGATATTACCGCAAACAAGCTGGCTGAGCAGGAACGTGAATCGGCGAGAAACGCAATGGCGCTGGCGGAGATCTCGACCATTCTGGCACACGAAATTAGAAATCCGTTAGCGAGCATGGAATTATTTGCCGGGTTGATCGCCGAGGACGGCAACGCTTCGCCCTGGATTTCGCCTCTGCGCGCGGGAATCCGCCAGCTCTCAGGAACGGTCAACAATGTACTGAACATTCACGCAGGGGGAAATCCTCATCTGGTGCCGGTGGATCTTACTGCCTGCGTGCAAAGTGCGGTTGAGTTTGTCAGGCCCATTGCAGACCAGGCGGGCGTCGTTCTTTCATTCCGCGGGGGAAGGGACGATCTGAGAATTCAGGGCAACGATAACCTGCTTCGCCAGATCATTTTGAATTTGGCTTGCAACGCGATCAGTCATACTTCCGCCGGCGGAAAGATCGACATTTCAACGCAGCAAATATCGCGGCCGGAAGAGATGCGCGCTCAGGTAAAGGTCACCGACACAGGCAGCGGCATTGAGCCGAGCATACTTGAACGAATCTTCGATGCCGGATTCAGTGGAAACGGGGACACACCGGGCCTGGGTCTGGCGGTTTGCAAACGGCTCATGATTTCACACGGCGGGGACATTCAAGTCTTCAGCCAGGTAGACAGCGGCACTACGTTTCTACTGGAGTTTCCAATTAAATGACCAACGACGCAACATCCACAGTATTGGTGGTAGACGACGAACCGGGCATTCGCACTGCACTGCGCGCGAATTTTCTTCGTCACGGCTGGCGCGTCGAAACGGCGTCCTGCGTCCGCGAGGCGATCGGCAACCTCGAAGGCAAGGAGTTCGACCTTGTCGTGACCGATGTTCGCATGCCCGATGGAACTGGGATGGATGTGATGCGTTCGGTCTCCAAGCTATCGCCGGGAGCGGCCGTCATACTGCTGACCGCATACGGTTCCGTGCCAGACGCAGTGACCGCGATGCGGGATGGGGCACTCGACTATTTGACCAAGCCCGTTTCATTCGATCAGTTGCAGACAATTGCCGCAAAGGTTATTCATAAAGCAAAACAGATGGTAGCAGTTGACGCTGCGCCGGCTAGTTCCATTGTCGGCCGAGCGCCTTCACTGCTTCGCGCCTTGCAGCGCGCCCGAGCGGCAGCCAGCACCGGCGCCGACGTTTTAATCGAGGCAGAGAGTGGAACCGGCAAAGAACTGCTGGCGCGGTTTATTCACGACTCCAGCGATCGATGCCGCAAGCCATTTATCGCGGTCAATTGCGCCGCTGTTCCCGAGTCGCTGCTTGAGAGCGAACTGTTCGGACATGGGCGAGGCGCATTCACTGGCGCGATAGCATCCAAGCCTGGCAAGTTCGAGTTAGCGGATGGCGGAACGATTCTTCTGGACGAGATAGGCGAAATGCCGCTGCACCTTCAACCCAAGCTCCTGCGAGCATTGCAGGAACGGGAGTTTGAAAGACTTGGCGAGGCGCGATCGGTCCATGTGGATATTCGCGTGATTGCCACAACGAACGTTTCGCTTTCCGCAATGGTCGATCGCGGACTGTTCCGCAGCGATCTGTATTACCGCCTGAACGTGATTCCGTTGTCGTTGCCACCTTTGCGCGATCGCCAGGAAGATATTCCAATTCTTGCCCAGCACTTTGCCGAGAAGTATGCCGCCCAGGTTCGGTCGGCGCCCCCGCGGCTCCGCCCGGAGTTTCTCGATCGATTGAGGTCCCAGACCTGGCCGGGAAATGTCAGGGAACTGGCCAATTTTATGCGGCGGGTCCTTACCCTCAGCGGGACGCTCGACCTGGACGCAAGCTGCTTCGAAAATGAGTTTCAAGGGGACGGCAGATCGTTGACTGCTTCGCGTTCGAAGGCGCCGGCGCCGATTGCGGGCACCCCAATCCGCCAGGTCGAACGCCTGCACCTGGAGAGTACTTTGGCGCTCACCGATGGAAATCGGACCCATGCCGCCGAAATGCTCGGCATCAGTTTGCGCACGTTGCGCAACAAAATTCGGGAGTATGGTCTCCCGCCGAGGAGGTACGCATAATATGGCTACGCCACCGACACTCGACGCGTTGCAGGGCTATCTCAATGTTGTTACCGAGCGCCAGCAGATGATCGTCTCCAACATGGCCAACGTTGACACGCCCGGATATCACACAAAAGACATCGACTTTCAGGCAGCGATGCGGCAAGCGATGAACGGCAACAGTTCCGCGCACTTGGAACCGGCTTCTCTTGAATTGCAGGAACTGCCGGAACGTCCCGATGGAAACAACGTAAACATCGACCGCGAGAGCCTGCTCTTATCGCAGACTCAACTCCAGTTTCAACTCGGCATTCAATTGGTGAAGAATCAATTCAGCCACCTGCTGACGGCAATCAAGGAAGGCAGCTAACAATGGGAATCTTCGACATGATGAACATTAGCGCCTCCGCTCTTACCGCTGAACGGCAGCGCGCGGAAGTGATTTCGGCCAACATGGCAAATGCCGAAACTACACATACCGATTCCGGCGGCCCTTACGTACGCAAGGAAGTTATTTTCGGTGCCACATCCGGTCCCCTTTTTCATTCGATAATGAACAATCTTGGGCGGCCCGCCTACAGTCCTGCGGGCTCGGTGCAACTGACGCAGGTGGTCGATGATCCCACGCCGCCAATCATGCACTACGAACCGGGTAATCCGGACGCGGACCCATCGGGGTTTGTAGCGTATCCGGCTATCAATCCGGTGAAAGAAATGGTCGACCTGATGGGATCGGTCCGCGCATACCAGTTGAATGCATCGGCAGTTAGCGCGGAAAAGCAATTAGTTCAGGAATCAATCAGTATCTTGAAGTCTTCCTAATTCGGGGTGGTCCATGAGCAATGTGAGTATTGGCGGTATCCCAACTTCGTATCTCCCGGAATCATCTGGTCTCGGCGCCAATAACAACGGCGGGGGCCTTGATTTCGGCGCGGTTCTCAAGAATGTCGTTCAGAACGTCGACCAACTGAACAACAATGCTGGAGCGCAGGTAACTAACCTGCTGCAGAACGGTGGCGGAGACATGACCAGTGTCATGATCGCGGTGGAAAAGGCCGATGTCTCATTTCAGCTGATGATGCAGGTGCGAAACAAGATCGTAAACGCCTATCAGGATATCGAGAAAATGCAGTTTTAGGATTGGGGCATTATGGCCGGACTCAACGACGCACTTGAACAAGGAAAACACTTCTGGGCGAGCCGGAGCGGGCAACAGAAGTTGTACCTTTTGGCCGGGGTAGGCGCCACGGTAATCCTGATGGCGCTATTTGTGAGGCTAATTGGCGGTTCCGACTACAAACCGCTCTCGACAGGTTTGGACGCCGATGCTGCACAGAAACTGTCTGCGCAACTCGATGGTCAGAACATTCCTCATCAGACCAGTGCCGACGGAACGTCAATCAGCGTTCCCGCGGATAAGCTTGCCGCCGCCCACATGGCGACCGCTTCACTTGGCTCGGCCCACGGCGGACGGACTGGCTTCGAGCTATTCGACAAGATGTCATGGGGTCAGACCGAGTTCGATCAAAAGGTCACCTATCAGCGCGCTTTGGAAGGCGAACTGGAACGGACCATTGAAACGCTGGCCGATGTCGAGAGCGCCCGCGTCCATCTGGTTATGCCGACCGATTCCGTGTTTCTCGATCGGCAGCACTCCGCCAAGGCATCGGTGATTCTGAAACTCCGTCGCAGTGGACTCAACAAAGATGCGGTTCTAGCCATTTCCCGGCTGGTATCCGGGGCCGTGGATGAGTTAAAGCCTGAGGATGTCTCAATCGTGGATGCCGATTCAGCCAGGTCCCTTGGACTGGGGCACGGCGGGGAGGCAGACAACGACACCTTTGAGTCCAACCTTACCGCACGATTGATAAGCACCCTGGAGCCGGTAGTGGGCGTGGATAAGATCCGGGCCAATGTCAACGTCGATCACGACGAGACTTCAACCGAAGAGAGCCAGGAAAAATACGATCCAAGTGTGAGTGCACTGCTGAGCGATCAAAAGTCCGAAGACCACGCAAATGGAACAGCAATAGCCGCGGGAGTCGCGGGTACAAGCAGCAACATACCCACCGGTGCGGCAAAAAGCACATCCAAGCCGGGAGAAACCCAGTCATCCATAACCGAGACCGCCCAGTATGGCGTCAACAAGGTCACCGTTCACACAATGGTCCCGGCGGGCAAAATTCAAAGAGTCACTGCGGCCATTCTGGTGGATGACGCCGTCACAAGAATCGATCAAAGCGGGAAGGTATCGTACACGAGGCGCAAAAGAACGCAGGATGAGTTGAACAAGATTCAGCAGATTGCCGAGGCGGTCATCGGCTTTGACGGCAAACGAGGCGACAGCATCAGCGTCCAGAACATGTCTTTCGATGCCAATCTATCCGACACGGATCTTCCCGCTCCCACCTGGGTTCAGCAGTCGGGAAAAGCGCTGTCCGACTATTCGTCCGTGCTTCGACCGGTTTCGCTTCTCGTACTCTTCTTGCTTGCTTATCTGTTCATGTTGCGCCCAATTCAGAAGCAGGTGTTCAGGCCCGGCCTTTCCAGCGGGGGATCGCAGCCCGCACTGGTGGCTGGCCCTGCATTGGATCGGTTAATCGCAGGTCCAGCGGAACCAGTTGATGGAACCCAGCGAGCGGCCCAGCTCAAACAGCACGCGATCGAACTGACCAAGCAGAAGCCGGTGAATACAGCGCGCGCGGTCCAGGCATGGTTGCGGGAGGAGCCATCATGAGCGCCACCGAACGTATACCACTGAATGGCACGCGCAAAGCAGCGATTCTGATCTCAATCCTTGGGGACGATTCGGCTGCGATGATTCTCAGGAATCTTCCAGAGGAAGACCTGCAGCGAGTTACGAATGAAGTTGCAGCCTTGACCTCTGTTCCCTTCGACACAACGCTTGAGGTCCTCGAAGAATTCGAACAGATGTTGGCCGCCCAGGAGTTCATGGCTGTGGGAGGCCAGGACGTCGCCACTCGCATGTTGATCAAGGCATTCGGAGAGAGTGGTGCAAAGAGCATGGTAGACCGCCTGACGCAAGCGGACGAAATGAACCTGCTCAGGGTCGATTCGTTGAGCAAGGCCGATCCGAACAAGCTGGCAAGATTCCTGATTGGCGAGCATTCCCAGACAAAAGCCTTGATTCTTGGGCATCTCGATGCAAAGCAGGCTTCCGCGTTGCTTATGAAGCTGGAGCCGGAGGTGCGCGCCGATTGCGTGAGGCGATTGGCGAATTTGGGCCAGTTTTCCCCCGATGTAGCCGCGAAGATTTCTTCGGTACTAAATCGTAGATTAAGTTCCACGGGGAGTCAGACCAAGCGCACCGAATCGGGTTTCAGAGATGCAGCTGAGCTGATGAACCGCCTGGATCCGGTTGCAGCGCGCGAGATACTCGAAAACATTGAGAGAGACGAGCCGAAACTTGCCATCAGCATTCGTGACCTCATGTTCACCTTCGAGGATCTGCTTGAGGTTCCGGAGCAGGAACTGCGCGAGTTGATGAGTGCGATCAACAAGAAGACCTTGATGATCGCGCTTAAAGGAGCAAATGAAGATCTGCGAAGTCATTTCTACCGGACAATGTCTGCGCGGGCAGTGGAAATGATGAAGGAAGACTCCGAGGTAATGGGACCCGTTCGCAACAAGGATGTGGTGAAGGCACAGACGGAGATCGTGGCAATCGCACGCAAACTTGAGTCAGAAGGAAAACTTGCTCTTAAAAGTGAGGGAGACGATGAGTACGTATTCTAGCCTGGAATTCGAAAGCATGGTACCGATCCCAATTAGATCCCTTGAGTATCGGGATATGGGGACGCATCAAGTGCCCAATGGAGCCAAGCCGTCGCCGGATTCGCTCGGCGCGCGCGCAGTTGCCGAGCGCCGCGCGGAAGTCGAGCTTTCAGAAGTGGAATTGGCAGAACGGGTGAAGCGAGAGCGCACCGAAGCAGCCATGCAGACGGAACAGAGACTGCGGCAGGAGTACGAGTTGAAGCTTCAGGCCGCACGCTCAACCGTCGTAACCGCAATCTCCGGCTTCGAGGCGCAACGCACCGAGTACTTTGCGCGAGTTGAATCCGAGATTGTTCAACTCGCTTTGGCAATTGCGGCCAAGATTCTGCATCGAGAGGCGCAGGTCGATCCAATGCTTGTGGCAACTCTGGTCAGAATGGCGGTTGAGAAAATGCGAGAAGGATCGAAGGTTATGGTTCGTGTGAGCCCGCTGAACGTGCCGCAATGGAAAGCATACTTGAAGAATCACTCGAGCGTCGCGCGAGTTGAGGTGGTTGAGGATGAAGAACTGAATCAAAACGACTGCCTGCTGGTGACTGAGCTTGGAACCACAAACTTCGGCTTGGATTCTCAATTGAAGGAAGTCGAACAGGGATTCTTCGATCTGCTCGCATTGAGGCCGGCAACCCGATGAACAACTTGCTTTTGGCTCCATACCTTAACGCCCTTCAAGCCGGCTCAACTCTTCGTTGGAAGGGCCGGGTCAATCAGGTTGTCGGCAACCTGATCGAGTCGGAAGGGCCTTTCGGGTTTGTGGGTGAGTCTTGTGAAATTATGGGCGCCGGCGACAAGAGTTATGCCGCGGAGATTGTAGGCTTTCGTGGATCGACCATACTGTCCATGACCGCCGATCATCCACAAGGCATTCGGTTGGGCGATCAAATAGTGGCCTGGGGAGCACGTCCGTCGATTCGCGTTGGTCCTGGTTTGTTGGGCCGAGTCATTGACCCAGCGGGCAACCCTCTGGATGGAAAAGGAGACTATCGCGCAACCCATGCAGTCACAATTGACGGATCTGCGCCATTGCCCCTAGAGCGCGTTCCGATTCGCGAACCGCTCGGTTGCGGAATCAAAGCGATCGATGGCTTTCTTACCTGCGGCCGGGGACAGCGCGTCGGCATTCTCGGCGGAAGCGGAGTTGGAAAAAGCACGCTGATAGGAATGATGGCGCGCGGAACAGCCGCCGACATGACTGTCTTGGCGCTCGTCGGTGAGCGCGGGCGGGAAGTGGGAGAGTTTCTTGAGGTTCTTGGCAAGGAAGGTCTTCGGCGTTCTGTTGTCATCGTTTCCACATCCGACCAATCTCCACTCCTGCGCATTCGAGCTGCACTCGCTGCCACCGCGGTAGCCGAGTACTTCGCAAGCCTCGGGAAGAACGTGTTGCTCATTGCCGATTCGCTCACACGTTTTGCCATGGCGCAGAGAGAGATCGGATTGGCAGCCGGCGAGCCTCCAACCGCGAAAGGCTATACTCCCTCAGTTTTGAATATGTTGGCTCGACTTGTGGAACGGGCAGGAAATTTCTCGCAAGGGAGCATCACCGCCTTCTACACAGTACTCATGGAGGGAGACGATCAGTTGGACCCAGTCGTGGATACGGTTCGCTCCCTTCTCGATGGCCACGTAGTCCTGGATCGGGACCTTGCCATGCGCAGCCACTATCCCCCGATTAACATCATTCAGAGTTTGAGCCGGCTGATGTCGAGCATGGTATCTAAAGAACACCTTGCCAAATCCAATTCCTTGAGGCTAGCCCTGGCATCGTATGCGCGCTCTGAAGATCTCATCCGCATTGGCGCGTATCAAAAGAACAGCGATCCGATTCTTGACAGTGCAATTCAGAATCTGCCCGCGCTCAACAAGTTCTTGCAGCAGAAGCCGGACGATCTATACAAATACGAAGAAGTGGTCGCGCAGTTGATGGCTTTGGCAGCTTAGATATGTCCTTTCGGTTTCCACTTGCGGCTGTACTCATGGTTCGAGAGAACGCTGAGAAGCGCGAGGAACAGGCACTCCAAAAGATTCAACTCGAAGTAGCTCGTATCGCGAATCAGATTGCAGAGCTGAACGCTGCACTCGCACAAGTGCGCGTTATTCGAGAAAAGGCATTGCAGACGCCGATTCCGGCGGCTGACCTACACTCATTCTTGCATCGACTTCAATCCCTCGCTGAAGCAAAGAAGACCTGCGTCCATCGGCTACAGGCTCTGGAGCTGGAGCGCGACCGTCAAATGAAGGTTTATCAGGCCGCGCATCGCGATCATGAGACCATCGCCGATATGTTCAACGAACAACGAGATGCTCACGAACAGGAACAGAGCAAGAGTGAGCAAAAGCATCTTGACGACATCTTTGTCGCTCGCCGTCAAAGAAGCTAATTCAAAACCATTGCCCTTGTGCAAGTTCCAGCCTTCTTGCGTCTGACCTGCTTTGCATAAACCAAGCCAGATTGCAATTCAGGGCTTTCATACTAGGCAGAGACTGCCCACCCGGTGCGGCAACGTTTGCCGATGTGCCTGTAATCGCGAAAAAGGCTTCAAATATCCAAAACTGATAAGCCGTTCATATTGAATATCATACGGTCGATATAAACGATTCGAAACGGAAGCAGTCGTGGTGATGTACGTGCATGATTATCGGCGTGCGTATTTCATCAACAGCAACGCCCGCCACCATGGAACCGAAGTCTTCGGCACAAAACGTGTCGGCCGGCGACGAAAGCTTTGCGGGCATACTAAGCGAAGCGTCAACTAGCCCGGCAGCCGTATCTCAGGTAATCGAAGCCAGGCCGACGACGGAGGCTGAGAATGGCTTGGCAAGTGGCGTTGCGAGCAATCCGCTGGAAGCGCAGGTAGTTTCCTCATCCCGCATGCTTCAGACGCCGACAGCCAGTCGTCTTCAGCCGTCCAATGCCGGAAGCAATTTGACGACAGCAGGCTTACAATCACAGGCCGATCAGCGCACAGTGAATCGAAAGGGAACTGATCAGGCGGGTCCGCAGTCTCAACCTTCCGACAAAAACGACAATGCAATCGGCACTGTAGCGATTCCGCCGCCTGTTCAAATCAATCCGCCCGATGCCAAGAAATCGCCGGCACAAGAAAATGGTGATTCGTCCGATGCTCAGCCTTCCAAAGCAGCTGTGAGCGATGCGAATGTCGAAAACCTAAAGGACGCGTCCGATTTGCCTGTACTGCCTGGCTCCAAGTCACAGCCAGATGCCTCGGCGCTAAAGCAGAACGAAGCATCGCAAGATCCGCTTGTCGAGGCCACTCCGACCGATGCGAACGCCGATGCTGATTCAGCCGCGTGCTCCGACTCAAATGGAATGGCTGACCTTGCTGCCGGACTTATCGGCATCAACACCGAACCGTTGCTCCTGGATCCCATTCCACTGCCAATGACCGCCGCTCCTTCGAGCATAGCCCGCGGAGTTCAAAAGAATTCCGCGCAGGGCGCGGGTACTGACCCGCTGAATCTCAAGAGTTCAACACTGGTCTCCACATCGAACTCGGGAGCGAGCAAGAGTGGTGAAAGCGGGACGAACTCAGTTGACTTGCCTATTCGCGGTGTTCAGAGCTCACAAGCCGACTCCTCGCAAAGCGATGCGCATACACTGAGAGTTCCAGACAACGTTGCGTCTGCTCTTCAGTCGCAGACAGCGGTGAGCCAGTCCGCCTCCCCCGAAACCATAATCACAACTCCCGCCGCTGTCCATCCTGGCGAAGGATTGCATCTCGGTGCGCAGCAAGAAGTTCCTGCCTCCATCGTACCGGACGGCACCGAAGCCATGGCCACTTCGAGTATCAGTGCTGCAAAGCTGTTGCAGACGATGAACGAAACGGAAATGCGCATAGGGATAAGTTCAAGCGACTTCGGCGATATATCGATTCGCACTTCTGTTTCGAATCATCAAATGCTCGCTCAGATTTCTCTCGATCACAGCGAGTTGAGTCAGGTGATTTCAGCTCATGCTTCTTCAGTGCAAGCGAAGCTTGGCGACGAGTATGGCTTGCACACCACGATCGAAATCAACAATCTTGCATCCTTTCATTCGGGCGATCTGGGACAGTCCTCAAAACAAAACGGAGGAACTCCTACCGGGTCATTGCCCACCGAAAGTATATCGGCTCCGGCGGAGGAAGAGCGCAGTGTGATGCCGGGAGCAATTCTGGTTGCAGGCGCGGAGTACCGGTTGGACATCAGAGCATAAGGCAAAGAACGAAAGCAGAAAGGTCAGATACATGAACATTCAAGGAATCAGCCCATTGATTACAGCGCCTTTGCAGGCGCAAACAGCGAAGCCGGCTGCGACCACGAACAGCACGACTGGAACTGGAAGCAGTTCGACTAGCACGGGAGGGCTCTCGTCGACCAATCTTGAGAGCACGTTTCTGAACCTGCTGGCAACTGAGTTGCAAAACCAGGATCCAACCGCTCCAGTCGATCCCACCGCGATGGTTGGCCAGTTGGTGTCTTTAAACCAGTTGGATCAACTCATCTCAATCAACCAGACACTTTCAAGCATGACTGGCACGGCAACGAGCACTCCAAGTACCTCACAAAGCTCAACCACCAATCCGTTGAATGCATCCAGTATTTTGAGCGGGTCAACTAATACAACGTCAAGCCTGACTCCGAATCTTTCAGCGATGCCCAGCATGCTTCAACCGGCATACGCCACAACTCCCAGTGCAAATGCGCTCATGAATTTGTATGGCAGCTTTGCGGCTCCGGCTCAAACTCAACAACTCTCACCCACAGGAGGTAGGTAAATGGCGTCCTTTTCAATTCCACTTTCAGGCCTGGAAGCGAACTCAGCTTCGTTGAGCGTTATCGCGAATAACTTGGCGAACCTCAACACCGACGGCTACAAGAATGAAACCCTTGACTTCGGCAACCTTCTTTTCCAAATGCAGGGATCCTCGGGAAATGACGATCCGATTCAGATTGGTTCCGGGGTGCAGGTCGACGGCACGACCTCCAATTTCACAAGCGGAAACCTCGATACAACCGGTGTTGCGTCAAATATGGCGCTCCAGGGCAATGGATTCTTCGTGGTAAGCAATGCCAACGGACAGGACTATACAAGGGCGGGCGATTTCACGGTGAATTCATCGGGGCAGCTTGTGGACCCCAGCGGCGATACGGTAATGGGATACCCGGCGGTAAATGGGGTAGTCTCCTCAAGCTCCGCTCTTGGCCCGATTACCGTAAATCAGGCAGCCACCATTCCAGCAGTACCCACCACCACCTTTGAAACCACAACGAATCTTCAAGCTGCGTCCGCCGTCGGCGCTACTTTCAGCACCCCGCTGAGTGTGGTCGACTCGCTCGGCGTTTCGCAGACACTCAGCATCCAGTACACAAATACGGGTACAAATGCCTGGAGCTACAACATCACTTTGCCGGCGTCCGCAACAGGCGGCACAGGAGCTCCGACTTCGCTGGCCACCGGTTCTCTAACCTTCAACTCCTCCGGGGCTCTCACCACACCCACAGGATCGGTTACCCCAATCGCAATAACGGGCTTAACGGATGGCGCCGCGCCGATGAACCTCACCTGGAATCTGACCGACGCATCCGGTAATCCAACCCTGACGCAGCAGGACTCGGCGAGCGCTACCAGCGCCACCAATCAGGATGGCTACGGGGTTGGCACGCTCACCGGTTACTCGGTGCTGGCTGACGGGACGGTACAGGGACAGTTCAGCAACAAACAGACTCTCGCGTTGGGGCAAGTAGCGGTGGCCGGCTTTGCGAACGTACAAGGACTAACGCAGTTGAGCAACGGCGACTTTCAATCCACGGTTGCCTCTGGAGCTGCGGTTGTCGGACAAGCGGGCATTGGCGGAAACGGCACAATCACTGGAGGATCCGTGGAGGCATCCAACGTTGACCTTTCCACCGAATTCTCAAATATGATCGTGGCTCAGCAGGGTTATGAAGCCAACGCAAAAGCCTTGACAGCGTTTGATCAGATCTCCCAGGCAACGATCCAGCTGATTAGCTAGCCTTCGATGAAGGGGTGCTGTTCTTAACTTCCGATTAGAAACTCCCGCCGGGCGAAACCACCGCCCGGCGGCATGCCCCTTAGTGGCGCTGGTTCTCATAACTATCTCACCGGCAGTGCAGGCCGCGAGCACTTCCACATTCGGCCATTAACTCATTGTGTTACAACAACCTGCCCATGCTGCATTCCAGGTCGAGCAGATCCTCGTCCGCGGCTCTCATTCCGGCCATCGGATTGCAATTACCTTCTCGCAAAAGCCCCTCGTATTGTCTTCCACAGCCGGCACGCTTGAGGCTGGCCAAGGGATGGCGATATAAACGGAGCCCAAATGCGCGAGGAGCCCAATGAGTTCGGCAGCCCAAAGTTTTGAACAGAGTCCTCCAGAGCCACTCAATCCGGCATTGGCGACGGGCAAAGTAGATCCGCTTTCCAGCATGCCATGGTTGCCATGCATCCTCAGCCTTGAGGTACCCGTTCCGCGATTCACTATCGGCGACCTTCTGATGCTTGCGGAAGGTTCAATTGTAGAAAGTTCTTGCCATCATACCAGCGATGTTCCGCTGCGCGTAAATCAACTGTTGATCGGCTGGACAGAATTTGAAGTCATTGGCGATCGTCTCGCCGTGCGTATTACGGATCAAGCATGATCATGACGAATAAAGCATTTGACCGTGCCATGCCCGTCGCGCGCCGGCAAACAGCATCCTTTGCTTCCGATCCGGTAGCGGCGTCCCATTTTCATGAGGTACTTCGGGAGTGTGAAAGCGACCCTGTTGGCCAAGTTGCGAAAACCGGCACTCTGTCTCGCGTGTGGACTTGGCTGACGAGAAATTATTCACTTTCTCAAAGCAAACGAATGCGCGTTGCCGAGACAATTTCGCTTGGCGAGAAACGCTTTGTAGCTCTTCTTACTGTCGATGGCCGCGAGTTCCTGATTGCGGGAGGCGCATCGAGTGTGTCCCTGCTATCCCAGTGGAATTCTTCGGCAGAGTCCCCGGCTTCCGGCAAACAGAAGCCCGGCACCAGAGAGTCTTTAGAATGAAAGGCCGAAGCGCCGCTGAGCGCATTGCAATCCATCTGGCAATCTTATTTGCGCTCGCAGTTCCCGTCTCTGCACGCGGACTCCAGGCTCCCTCGATTGCTCGACAACTTAAGACCGAAGGTGGCGAGACCGAATCATTTACTACTCCATCGGCCTCAACTCGAAACAATTCCACCACAACGCGAGCAATAATCAAATTAAAGGCTCCGGTCGCTTCGCCCGCATCGCAAAGTATCGGGTCGTTGAAGCTTCCCGGAATGGGCAACGAGCAGGTGCCGTGGTCCATCGTTGTCTTACTCACAACTCTCACGCTGATTCCGTCGATTCTCGTATGTATGACGCCCTTCGCGCGCATTCTGATTGTCTTCCACTTCCTTCGCCAGGCGCTCGGACTTCAGACCACACCTTCGAATCAGACTCTTATAGGGCTCTCGTTGATTCTGACCTTTTTTCTAATGCAGCCGGTTGCAGCAAATATTTATCAGACCGCAATTGTTCCGATGCAGGCAGGGCAGATCACAGCCATGGAGGCTGTAAATATATCGAAGGACCCGATACGCCATTTCATGGGTCACTATGTCCGCGAAAAGGATTTAGCGCTGTTTCTTGAGTTGGCAAAGGAGCCAACGCCGGCGTCAATGAACGATGTTTCACTACGCGTGATGCTGCCGGCCTATATCCTGTCGGAACTAAAAGCCGGTTTTCAAATCGGCGCCGTCTTGTTTCTTCCCTTCCTCATTGTGGACATGGTTGTGGCCTCGATCACCACCTCGGTAGGAATGTTGCAATTACCACCCGTAGTCATTTCAACACCGCTCAAGCTGCTCCTTTTCCTGATGGTCGATGGCTGGCATCTTTTGATCGGATCTCTGATGAGGAGTTTTTACTAACGCCATGAATGTGGATCAAGTAGTATTGCTCGGACGATTGATGCTGCAGGAGGTAATGATCCTTGTCGGCCCGATATTGGCTGTTGCCATCACTGTCAGCCTGGTTGTCAATATTGTTCAAACTCTCACTTCGTTGCAGGACAGCACCGTCTCTACCGTGACGCGCCTGCTATTCACCGGAGCCGCGCTGTTTCTTATGATGCCATGGATGTGGCGTCATCTCGCGAACTACACGCTGACTCTGCTCTCCGATTTTCACCCGTATCTGACATGATCGACATCCCTGTGCTTTCAATCATCACCGGCCTCCTCACCATTGGCGTGCGCCTCTCCGGGCTCATGCTGTTCGCGCCGTTCTTTGGAAGCGCAGTGATCCCTGCCCGCGTCAAAGCGGGGCTGGTCATAGCGCTTACCCTGCTGCTGATGCCAGTGGTGGGCAAAGGAATTGGGACTTACGCTCTTACCGATTGGCCAATCCTGATCGTCACGGAGTTTGTGATTGGGGTTGGAATGGGAATCGCTACCAACATTGTTTTTGAGGCCGCTTCCTTGGCAGGCCAGGTACTCGGCATTCAAATGGGCTACTCTCTGGTCAACATTCTCGATCCAAACACCCAGGTCGATACAACTGTGATTCCGGTTTTCTACCAGACGATCGTCATGTTGCTTTTCCTCAGTATGGATGTGCATTACTGGCTGTTGCGCGGGATCGGGAACAGCTTTCTTTACCTGCCGCCAGGCACCACAAAACTAAGCAGTATGTTTACGCTGGCTGTTCTTTCAACAGGCGGCCTTATGTTTGGATTGGGAGTACAGATAGCCGCGCCCGTTCTTGCAGCTACGCTGGTAGCGGATATCCTGCTGGGGCTGCTTGGCAAGGCGTCAACGCAAATGCCGCTGATGATTCTCGGTCCTGCAATCAAGAGCCTTCTCGGCATCTTCGTATTGATCGCCACACTCAAGTACTGGCCGGATCTGTTTCATCACTTGTTTCAGAACTCAGTTGCAAACGGCGAACACATCCTTCGAATCGCACGGTGAGGCGCGATGGCTGACTCAAGCAAGACCGAACAAGCGACACCCCGACAGCGACAAAAAGCCAGGGAGCGGGGCCAGGTCACTCGCTCGCGCGAACTCACCGGTGCTCTTTCGATGTTCGTTGTGGCCGGGGTGCTTGCCTTGACTGCCCGGGAAGGGGCCAGTCATTGGACGGAGTTCTTTCGCAATACGCTCGAATCCGCCAGCACTGACTCAATCGGGACAAACGGTCCTCTGCTGTTCTGGACCAGCGTGGAGGCAATGCGCTGGATTTTCCCAATGCAATTCGCTGCGCTCGCAGTGTCGCTCATCGTCGGAGTTGCGCAAGGAGGTTTCGTTTTCGCTCCTGAAGCCCTGTCCCTGAAGTTTGAGCGTCTTAGCCCTGCGAACCGCTTGAAGCAATTGTTCTCCCCTGCGGGGTTCAGCTCCATTCTCAAGTCTCTATTGCCGTTCGCCGCTATTATTTGGGTTGGATGGGACTGTGTGCGCAGCCATTGGGGCGAAATCCTCGCAAGTTCCTATGCGGAGCCTCGAGCGTTTGTGGGCATTGTAGGAAACATGCTTCTTGAAGTTCTTTGGAAGTCCGGCCTGGTTCTCCTGGTCTGGGCTGGTGCGGACTACTTTCTGCTTTGGCTGAAGAGTGAAGGCGACTTGAAAATGAGCCGCCAGGATCTACGCGACGAGATGAAAAGCATCGAGGGCAATCCGGCAAGCAAAGCCAGAATTCGTAAAATGCAGCGTCAGGCGCGGCGCAAGCAGATGATCAAGGCGACAGAGACCGCATCGGTGGTGATCACTAACCCAACGCACTATGCTGTTGCGCTTAAGTTTGAAATGACCATGCAGGCGCCGGTAGTCGTGGCAAAAGGCCTTGACCTGTTGGCGGCGAAGATCAAGGAAATCGCACGCGATCGCGACATCCCGATCATGGAAAACCGAGCCTTGGCCCGGGCCCTTTATAAAAGCGTCGAAATCGGAGACGCAATTCCAGCCGCGCTGTATCATGCCGTCGCTGAGATTCTTGTACTCGTCTTTAAAGCTCAGCAGGAAGTTCAACGAAGAGAGGCTCAAAGAAGAGCCGCCTCTAACTCCTATGAAAGAGTGACAATGCTGTGAACAAGAAGCCTGGTTTGCTGAGCAAGCTCCGAGCATCCTCCGATTGGATCATCCCAACAGGAGCGGTCGCACTTGTGTTTGTGATGCTTGTGCCGTTGCCCAGTTTCATTCTCGACCTGTTGCTCACGTTCAGCATCACCGCGTCGGTGCTTGTGCTGCTGACTGCGATTCAAATACTCCGCCCAGTTCAATTTTCTGTATTCCCAAGTCTCATACTCTTACTTACCCTGATGCGGTTGTCGCTCGATCTGGCAAGCACCCGGCGAATCCTGTTGCATGGAAGCGAGGGCACTTCGGCGGCTGGAAAGGTAATCGAGGCCTTTGGTCAGTTTGTGGTTGGCGGCAACTATATTGTTGGCTTCGTCATCTTCGTCGCGCTTATCGCCATACAGTATCTCGTGGTCAGTCACGGCGCTGTGCGCACTGCGGAAGTAACTGCGCGCTTTACATTGGACGCTATGCCAGGGAAACAAATGGCGATCGACTCCGATTTGAATACCGGCCTCATCAATGCGGACCAAGCTCGTCAACGCCGTGAGCTGGTGGCTCGGGAAGCCGAGTTTTGCGGTTCCATGGACGGCGCCGCTAGGTTTAGTCAACGAGACTCATTGGCCACCATTCTTATTTTGGTCATCAACATTGTGGCAGGATTCCTGATTGGCGTGTTTCAGCATGGCGTACCGTTTCAGCAAGCGCTCAAGACCTATACAATCCTCACCGTAGGCAACGGATTGGTTGCCATCATCCCGTCCCTCCTCGTTTCTGTCGCGGGGGCCATCGTGGTCACGCGCGCAGGTTCCGATCGCTCTCTCGGCGGTGACATTCAAAAGCAGATGTTATCGACATCGCGCCCATTATGGATTGTCAGTGGAGTCCTCGTATGTCTCGCCCTGATTCCCGGCATGCCTAAGTTCTCGTTTTTCGCGCTCGGCGGGATAATCATGTTTACAGCCTGGAAGATGAAACCGGCTGTTGTTGAACCCGCGGCCGGTTCAAAGGCTGCGGCAGGCAAGGGTGGAACGGCGGGAACGCCTGTGGTCGATCCCATGGACGCGGCCTTGAAGCTGGATGACCTGATGCTGGAGGTGGGCGTTGGCTTGGTGCCCCTGGTGGACGTGAAAAAAGGAGGCCAGTTGCTGGCGAGAGTCAAATCGCTTCGCAAGAATCTGGCGCAACAACTGGGGTTCCTGGTGCCATCCATTCATATCACCGACAACTTGTCGCTCAAGGAACGAGAGTACGTAATCTACCTGCGAGGCGTGGAGATTGCGCGATGGGAGATGCGGCGCGACCGGTTGCTGGCGGTGAGCTCAAATCCCAAGCCTGGAGATGTTGTTGGGCAGGAAACCCGTGAGCCGGCATTCGACTCCCCTGCTAAATGGATCGCCCCGGAACTTCAGGCACAGGCCATTTCCGCCGGATACGCCGTTGTGGACCATACCTCGGTACTGGCTGCTCATCTTGCCGAAGTGATCAAGCAGAACGCGCATGACCTTTTAACGCGCCAGGAAACAAAAAGGCTTATTGACCGGCTCTCCGACTCGCATCCGAAACTAGTGGATGAATTGATGCCCAAGCTGATGACCCTGGGAGAAATCCAGAAGGTACTTCAACAGCTACTTCGGGAGCAGGTCTCGATCCGGGACTTCGGCACCATCCTGGAAGCGCTCGTCGACACAGCTTCTTCGAACAAAAATCCCATCGTGCTTGTTGAAGCTTGCAGGCATTCCCTTGGACGCGCACTGATTCGCCCGCTTCTGAACGAGAGCGGGTTGCTTAGGGTGGTCACGCTGGACAGCGCCATCGAGGAAGAGTGTCTTCGCAGCTCCACACAGACTCCAAACATGGTTGGCGGCGGTTCATTGCAGATATCGGTGGCTCACAAGGTGCTGGCAGGTCTACGAGCGATGCTCGGCAATCAGGTGACGATGGCGCCCCCGGTGCTCCTCTGTGCCTCTCCGGGAAGATTCTACTTGAAGCGTCTCCTGGAGCCATTTATTCCCAAGATTGTTGTGATATCCCCATCTGAGATTCCTCCTTCAATCCAGGTGCAGTCCATAGGTTTGGTTCGATGAAAAGATCTACATGTAGTTGGTTAACGAGGTGAAACAATGACGACAGCAGAAATGGCTTACAAAACGAGCGCGGCGGAAATTGACGATCGCAACGAACTCGTGATGCAGGAGCTATCACAGGTCTACTACATCGCCACGCGAATCCGGGAACGGCTTCCGAGCTCTGTGGAGTTGGATGATCTGGTCAATGCGGGCGTGATCGGACTGCTGGAAGCCAGCCGCAATTTCGATAGCTCGAAGAATTCCCAGTTCAAGGCGTTCGCAAAATTCCGCATTCGCGGAGCCATTCTGGACAGCCTGCGCGAATCGGATTGGGGTTCTCGTTCTCTGCGAAGGCGAGGGCGCGAAATTGCCGACGCTACCGCGCGCCTGGAGGCACGGTTGGGAAGGCATCCCATCGAGTCTGAAGTTGCCGAGGAGATGCATCTGGAACCGGATCACCTGCAACGCATTATCGCGCAGATAGACGGTCTTTATGTCGCAGGCCAGCAAGCCGCGGTTTCTGGGGATCGCTCGGATCTGATGGATGTGATTGAATCCGCGCCTAATCTGGTCGATCCGGATCCCTTCGATCTTTGCCTCGAGGGAGAGGTGAAAGCGCATCTGGCTGAGGCTATTTCAAAGCTCAGCGAAAGGGAGCAACTGATTCTCTCACTCTATTATCGCGAAGAGCTCACGATGAAAGAGATTGCGGAAGTTGTAGGCGTCGCGCTTTCACGCGTGTCGCAGATTCGTCAGGAAATCATGAAAAAACTCAGAGTGTTGCTGGCGCATATTCATGAGCGCCCGTCATCAGCCGATGCACCGGCAGGAAAGGTCGCATGAGCATGCTTAGCCGCAATGAATTAGAAGCCAGAATGCGGGAAACAAAAAAGCCGGGCGGGCAGAAACCCGCCGACAAGCAGCGGTCAGTCCGCGTCTGCGATTTCAGATCCGCGGGCCGGCTATCGAACGAGAATGCGCGCGCCCTGATCGCGATGAATGAGACCTTCGCGCGCGGCCTCGCGAGCGCTTTGGACGCCTATCTTGGAACAGGACTGGAGCTGAAGGTCAAGGCCCTCGAACAGCTCCCCGTCAAGGAACATATCGCAGCCATCCCTTCTCTCAGCTACATCGTGCCGTTTTCCTTGAGCACCATACCAAGCACGATGATCATGGAGATCGATATAGACCTGGTGTTTCCTATCATCGAGTTGCTTCTGGGGGGGAAGGGAACATCCAATTCCGGCGCGCGCGATCTTTCGGAAATTGAAGAAGAAATCATGCAGGACGTGACATCGCTCGTCGCGCGACACGCCGAGAATGCATGGCATATTCCGCGCATGTCTCTGACCCTGAGCCGCCGAATCAAAGCGTCTCAACTGCATCAGTATTGTCCGGCTAACGAGAAGGTTACTTCGGTTCGCTTTGAGGCGGAGATTGCGGGAACAATCGGATCGTTTCAGCTTGTCTTTCCGAGCGCGTTTGTGAATGCGCTGATCAAGCAACTGAAACTGGAAGAGCCGCGGAAGAGGGGCGGATTGCGTTTTTTTCCCGCGCCAAACATTCGCGAGCGCATTCTCGATTGCGACGTGATGCTTGAGGCCGGCGTTCCGCGCGTGAAAGTGGCAGTACGCGACCTGATCGCTCTGCAGCCGGGATGCGTTCTAAAACTGCGAGCTCCGGTCCGCAATCCAGGAATCCTGACAGTTGAAGGCATGGAAATGTTTGAGGCAGCCCCTGTCAGGAACGGTTCACAAAAAGCAGCACAACTTGGCCGGCGCGTTCAGCCGGAAAAATGGGAAAGCGAGCACACGGCATGAGCAATCAGGATAACCACCAGGCGGCAAGGAGATTTGCCAGCGGCTTTTCACAATCGCTTTCGGAATCGCTGTCCGCAGCGGCCGGCCATTCATGGAAGTTGCAGACCCTGGACACTTCGGACGCTTCCGCGCAGCCGGGTTCTTCGGTCCATTTCCGGTTGACGATCGAGGGAATGCTTTCCGGCGACCTCTTTGTCGAGTTTCACGAGCCGCAAGTCAGCGAGCTGGCATCCGCGATCTGCGGCCATGCCTTACAGGCGTTCAGCAATGAAGACGGGGAAGCATTGAGAAAGGTCATTTCCACTGCGATGGCCAGGTTCTCCACATCTCTTCCCGCGGAATACGGCGAGGTCACCTTTAAGGTTCAACGCGTGCCGAGTCCTGCTTTCAGTGAGATGTTTGTGATTCCGCTGACTGCAAATCGAGAAGGTCGCTCCAGCATGCCCATGAAGTTCTACTTCAACGGCAAATTACTGGAGGCTTTGTCATCAGGGCCGGGTACAAAGGAAAGCGCGGAGGGAAAGCGGTCTCAAATCGATCCAGTCAATCTCAACCTTGTCCTCGATGTCCAGTTGAACATGTCGCTTCGATTCGGCCAGCGTCAATTGCCGCTCCGGGAAGTGCTGGAACTGGCGAGCGGATCCGTTGTGGAACTGGATCGTCAGGTTGACGACCCTGTTGAGTTGCTGCTCGATGGCAGGGTGATTGCCCGCGGCGAAGCAGTCATTGTTGACGGCAATTACGGCCTGCGCGTTACGGAAATCACGGAACCAATCGCTTCAAACTTTGTTCGCTGAATTTACGAGGAAACAAATCCCATGAAATTGAATCTCCAATACATCCAGTCGGCAGTAGACCGTAGTTGGAAAAACATGCACGCAGTATGCGCCCACCGGACATGTCGCAACACAATGCTGATGCGAAGCGTACCGCAAAGCCGCGTTGGAATTCGCGTGGGAGATCTCTGGTATTGCGGCGTCGATTGCTTCGCGGAAGCTGCATTCCTCCGGTTTTCGATGCTTAGCGAGGGCCGTGTGGTCGAAATGCCGCACAGCCCACGACTTTCCATTGGACTGGTTTTGTTGTCCAAGGGCTTTCTGACAGACGATCAGCTTCGATTTGCAGTGGCTACTAGCCAACAGCATGGCGAGGAGCTTGAGGTGACCCTGGTTCATCTGGGATTGGCCAATGAGAAGCAGCTAGCCATGGCGAGAGCGGCGCAATGGGGGTGCCCAGTGCTTGGAAAAGAGAGCATCCGCCAGCCGGTCGATGCAGATATTCCAACAACATTGCTGCGCGCGTGCTGGGCAGCGCCTCTGCGCTATTCACACGATGGGAAAAAGCTTCTGATGGGCTTTGTTTATCGAGTGGAACATCGGCTTCTGTTCGCACTGGAAGAGGTTACCGGCTGCCGGGCCGAGCCATGCTTCATTACTCAAACCGAGTTCGAAGAGCAAATGGCGCGCCTGACGGTGGTTCCTGAATTCCATGAAGTCGTATACAACGAACCGCAGACTCCAAAGCAAATGGCAAACACCGTGGCCGGGTTGGCAATTGAAGCCGTGGCCAGAAAAGCCAGCTTTGTGCAGTGCAGAAACTATTTCTGGACCAGGCTCATTGGCAGGCGGCGGACGATCGACGTGCTGTTTCGAACTGCGGGTCGTTGCTTTTGACAGCGAAGGAACTTTGGTTTCTAGTTTTTTTCAAAAAAAGTTGAATTCAGGGTAGAAGGATTCTCCTGAGTTGCCGATAACTGTGCCGAGAGGGCACAGTGCTTAATAAGACCATCCGCCGGGCCGAATCGAGATTCAACCCATTCACTGACTCCCATCCGTGGCAGGTCGATTTCTCCAGCGATTGGCCGGAGATCCCTGTCCTGCCTGAAACACTCCTTCTCCTCGACCTCGAGGTACAAGAGCGCTCAGTCAATCTTCGAGCAGTTTCCGAACTGATACTGAGCGATCTGGGCGCCACCCTGCAAATATTGCTGCTGGCGGGGCGGGAATACACCTGTGCGGAATTTCGTCCAGACCGAATCGAGGACTGCATCTCAGACCTGGGCGTCCGCGCGTGTTTGGAGGCAGTGTCGGCACACGCCGTTGCTCGCAATTCCGAAAACAGCGCCATCACGGAAACGTGGGCGCATTCCAGAGAAATTGCGCAATTCTCAAGGCAAATTGCGGAAGAACTACCGGATGTAGACCCAAACCAAGCCTATATGGCTGGCCTGCTTCATGCCATCGGACTGCTCCCCGCGATCCTTGGATGGGCCGCCAGCAAGCAAGGTATATCCGATTTCGCGCTTGCAGGGTTCAAAATGGCAAAGAAGTGGTCGCTCGCACCGTTCGTGGTGAAGTTCCTGAGTGAAATGCACGAAGAGAGATGTACGACCCGGTTGCCGGAAATTGTGCGGAACGCTCATCTGCGCGCAATCCGCTCAACGATTCAATGTCCCTTGCAACCAGTCGCAGGCCCACAGCTTCACAGATCGTTCTAGAGAAAACCGGCCCGGCCCCGACCACCGATCGAGCTGAACAGCTTTGCCGGCTACAGATTGTCTTCGGATGAGAGAGGCTGTGCTCCGCCGCGGTCGCAGGCGCTGCATCAGCGACGTTCTCATTCTTCCCTCATGAACTTTGCGATTTCCGGCCTCTCAGGCCCCGTTCCTGGGCAAAGATTGCCTAGCAGGATGGCACGCGTATTGCATTGATCTATGGCAAGAGGGAATTATGGACAGTGGATACTATGCCGCGTGTACGGCCCTGGCTGCTCGCACACAGGCATTGGATACGATTGCCAACAACCTCGCCAATGCCAATACCCCCGGATACCGGGCAGAACATAACGTGTTTAGTTCCGTGCTTGCCGCAACCGCAAACGACTCCGGGTCAGGCCTGAGCAACGCCGTGAATAACTTCGGCATTATGAGTGGGACAACGCTGGACCTAAGCCAGGGCTCGCTGCAAAAAACCGGCAACAACCTCGATCTGGCGATCCAGGGTCCGGCATTCTTCGTTGTTCAAACCGCGAATGGCCCCATGTATACGCGAAACGGCAGCTTTCAGGTTTCCATCACCGGGCAGTTGATCACCCCAGCCGGGGACGCCGTAATGGGCGACAAAGGGACCATCGCGATGCTGCCCGGCGCGGCTTCCATCAGTGCCGATGGAACCATCTCTTCAAACGGCGCTGTAACCGGAAAACTGCGGCTTGTGGACTTTCCCGCTGGCACTCCGCTCCAAAGCGAGGGCAGCACATACTATTCGGCCCCGGCCAAAACTGCCACCACGGCGACCGACTCGAGCGTGCAGCAAGGATCGCTCGAAAACTCAAATGTAAATCCCATCATCAGCATGGTGGAACTGATCAACGCGCAGCGGACTGCCGAATCGATGCAGCGCGCGCTTTCGATGTTCAACTCGGAGATGGACAAGACCGCCGCTCAGGAACTGCCGAAGATAGGATGAAGGAGCTCCACCATGTTTCATGCTCTCTATACCGCTGCCAGTGGAATGACCGCTCAGCAAATCAACCTGGACAACATTGCCAATAACCTGGCCAACTCCAGTACAAGCGGCTTTCAAGCGCGCCGTGTGCAGTTTACCGATCTTCTCTATCAAAACGAAAGAATGCCGGGCGCCGCGGCAACTCAGCAAACAACGGTAGCGTCCGGATTGCAGATCGGCCTCGGCACAACTGCTGGAAACACCGAGATCATGCAGCTCCAGGGCGATCTCAGCAGTACCGGCAACCCGCTTGACTTTGCCATTCAAGGCACCGGTTTCTTTCAGGTTCTGCTGCCGAACAACCAGATCGGTTACACGCGCGCGGGTTCCTTTCAACCGGATGCGCAGGGAGTGCTTGTCACCGCGAACGGTAACGCGCTTCAGCCGGCAATTACCATTCCGGCAAGCGCGACCAATATAACGGTTGGCAGCGATGGCACTGTCAGTGTCACGCTTCCGGGGCAGACTCAGGCCCAGCAGGTAGGAGTTATCCAGCTTGCGAGTTTTACCAACCCAGGGGGGCTGAACAGCATCGGCAACAACATTTACCTGCAGACCACCGCTTCAGGTAATCCCGTTGTCGGAGTTGCGGGAGGTCCAGACGGCCTGGGCACAATTCAGCAGGGAATGCTCGAGCAGGCGAATGTGAATATTGTCGATGAATTCGTGAATATGATCATGGCTCAGCGGTCGTACGAGTCAAATTCGCGGGTTGTCAAGGCGGCCGATGAAATGCTTCAAGGCTTGAACCAACTGGCTCAATAAGTGAGTTACACCATGACGAGATATCAACTGATTACCGCTTTCGTTCTTTGCGCCGCAACAACATGGCCGGCCGCGGCCGCATCCGGTCACGCTGACATTTCGACGGAGCAGGTAGCAGCCGCGATAAGCAGAGCCGGGATGAGCGTTTCGGCAGGACAAGTGACGCTGCTGGCAGACGTAGTCGCCAAATCCGAGTCACCAACGCTGATCGTCCGGTCGATTGAGCCATGGGGCGATCTTCGTATGAAGGTCCGCCTCGGCTGTGCAAATAGCGAGGAATGTCTGCCCTTCTATGTTTCTATACGTTGCAACCAACCGGGCAGTGAGAGGCCTGTCGCGGCGCTTCCGGATCAGCCTTCCACTTTGATTTCGCGACCAGACTCCGACCCAAGGTCGTTTGTTGTCCGTGCAGGATCGCGAGCCACGCTTTTGCTAGATAGAAATCATGTACACATTCGACTCTCCGTTCTTTGTCTTGAGAACGGCGCCACAGGCCAGAAGATTCACGTTGAAAGCAAGGATCCACAGCAAACCTACGTGGCCGAAGTGGTTGAGGGCGGAGTTGTGAGGGGAAGCCTCTGATGACTATGAGAATAAAAGCCCGCAGGTTGCAGTTCATTTCAATTGCCATTCTTGTTTGGTTTGTGGTGGCGCCGCCAAACTTGTCGTGCAGTTCAAAAAAGCCTAAGAACAAGCCTGAGCAACTGCGAGAGGACTATATAGGCCGTCTTCAGGAACATGGCATCGCCACCCCGTCGGATAAGACAGTCGGCAGTCTCTGGTCCCCTTCCGGGAACGCACTGGGCGATATGTCCGGCGACTCCAAGGCGCGCAAGCAATACGACACGATCGTTATTCTGGTCGCGGTCCAGACGACCGCGGCTCAAAGCGGGGATTCAAGCTATCAGCGGACCTTCCAAACCTCATCCGGCATTACAGGCCTGGCGGGACAGATTAACACCAAAGGTCTCAATCCCTTGTTCAATGCCAACTCCGCGACCCAACTCAGCGGAAAGGGCGCAACCGATTCCAATACCTTGTTTCAAACCAGCCTTACCGGGCAGGTCATCGCCGTTCTGCCAAGCGGGAATCTGGTCGTCGAGGCGCAGCGCAAAATCTTCATGAACAACCAGCACGAAGATGTAACGATTCGAGGGGTTGTGCGCCCCGTCGATATCAGCTCGAACAACACTGTAGCTTCTGCCGCGCTCAGCAATCTCGAAATTGAGATGAAGGGCAAGGGCATCATTTCCGACAGCACCCGTCCCCTCAACCCGATCACCAGAGCGATTCTTTGGCTCGTTGGATTTTGACATCGATGAAGCATGAAATGAATAAATCGAATCGTGGTTACCGCTTGCTGACGTGCTGCGCCCTGGCGCTCGGAGCATTTCCCTCGGCCCTCGCGCCTAGCGCTCATGCAGCCGATTCAAGTCACGATGTCATGGTCCGAGACATCACCACTATTGAAGGTGTAAGAGACAACCTGCTGGTGGGCTATGGCCTGGTCGTGGGTCTGCATGGAACCGGTGACACTCAGCAGACCATCTTCACTGTTCAGACGCTGGCAAATGCGATGCAAAAAATGGGGGTTCTCATTTCGCCCAGCAGTGCGGTAGTAAAGAACGTAGCCGCGGTCTTCGTGACCGCATCCCTGCCGCCGTTTGCACGGCCTGGCGCAAGACTCGATGTGACCGTGGCCTCGGTCGGCGACGCACACAGCCTCGACGGAGGCGTGCTTTTGATGAGCGCGCTGCGCGGGCCTGATGGGCAGGTCTACGCCGAGGCTCAGGGATCTCTTCTTCTCGGCGGATATTCAGCGGGGACGGGTACAAACCGAAAGGAAGTGAACCCTTCCAATGTCGGTACTATCCCCGATGGGGCCATCATAGAGCGAGATACAGCAGTCGATTTAAGTGGGTTCAAGACGGTTTCACTACTGCTGCATAATCCGGACTTTACAACCGCGATGGCCGTCGCGAACGCGGTGAACCTGGAGTTTCACAAGACGGTTGCTTCCGCCCTCGACAGCAGACGCGTCGACATCAGCGTTGCCGATGCCTCGGAGCAATCTGTGCCTCAGCTTATTGCGCGGGTGCAGAATCTCATTCTCAAGGTTCACACACCAGCCAAAATTGTCATCAACGAGCGAACCGGAACCATCGTCATGGGCGGTAATGTCAAGCTCTCGCCCGTTTCCGTTATTCACGGCAGCCTCTCCATCCAGGTCGTCACGGAGTACGCGGTTGCCGAGCCTGTTGGTCCGTCCAATATGGCCCCCGGAACTGAGCGGAGGGGGGCGGCAAACCAAAACAACGCCGCTCAGCCGGTTCTTGTGCCGGAGACGAACGTAAGCGCGGAGGACGGTCCAGCCCACTCGATGCGGCTGGATGAAGGGGCCAACGTAGACGAGTTGGTTGCCGGACTGCACGCTATTGGCACTACCGCACACGATGTAGTCGCAATCCTTCAAGCCATAAAGGCTGAAGGCGGAATGCAAGCCGAATTGGAGGTACAGTAAATGGCAGCGAGTGGGTTTCTTAGTCTGGCAAGCGCACAGACCAGCGCCCTGCAATCCAGGGAAGACAGCATGATTCAGCAGATGAAGTCTCCATCGACCTCAACCGATGACGCCAAAATCGCGAAAGGCGCCAGAGAATTCGAATCAATTCTGGTTGGAAGCTGGCTACAGCAGGCGGAGCAGTCGTTTGCCACCCTGCCGGGAGCGGATGACGATCAGGATCCTGGACGCGATTCCATGATGAGTCTGGGCGTCGAGACGCTGTCAAGGTCTCTGGCGGCCGCGGGTGGCATTGGAATTGGAAAAATGATAGCCAAAGCCATGCACGCGAATGCGGATAAGGCCAAAGCGCAGCAGACGGCGCCGGCGGTATCGATCGATCAAACGCCGTTCTCCGGAAAGATACGAGGAATGGACTAAAATATGAGGTGGATATTGCCGATAGTAACTCTGATTCAAACCAAGGAGACGGGATGAGAATCGATCAACTCAATTCAGCAGCCAGCCAGCTTGCAAACGAGCTGAGCTCGCAACAGGTTGGCGCACAAAAGGCAGGTCAGTCTAGCCAGGTGGATGCCGGAGACCATGCGACTTTGACGTCTGCTTCTACATCCGTCGATTCGCTTGTCAGCACCGCTCTCAGTTTTCCTGAAGTGCGTCAGGCCACGGTGGATAGCCTTCGTTTGTCTGTTACCAGCGGACAGTACGAACTCGATCCGGCAAAGATCGCCTCTTCGATGCTCGACGAGCACGCCTGAGCGTAGTAACGCCCTGGGCGGGCTAGTTAGAGGCCTTAACAGAAAGCGCAAACCATGACCACTGTTGTTGCCCAGGATCGGGATCGGATTGCAGCGGAATACCTTCAGCTATTGGAGGCGTTGCGAGGTGAGCTTGACAAGGCCATGCGGGCGATCGCGAACAACGCACTCGCTCAATTTGAAGAAAGCATTGCCAGTCAGCAGATCCTGAGCGCCCGTCTTGTGGTACTTGCGGAGAAACTCTCCCCATCCCTCAAGGCGGAATCGGCAACTCCCCCAATACCCGTGAATGACGACCTCATGCATCGGATTCTTATTGCCGGCGATTCGCTCCAAAAGCTGAATCGAACCTATGCGGCACTCTTGCATCACTCCAGCAGATCCACGGCCGCGATGGTGTCGCTTTTTGCCTCGATCCGAGGACAGTTTCAGGAGGCTTCTGGCCCCAGGTTGAAGTATCAAACCTGGTCCTGCCAGATGTGACGCGTATGGGAGGCTTGAACGCATCTCTTTTGATTGGAATGCAGGCGCTGGATGCAGCGCAAGGAGCGCTTACTGCCACCAGTAACAATATCGCGAATGTCAACACGCCTGGCTATACGCGCGAAGTTGCGCAGTTCAGTGAGAACGGAGAGAACCAAACCGGCGACGAGGTTACGGGTGGCGGCGTTACGCTGGATGGGCTCCAAAGCATCCGCGACGAACTGCTCAACATCCAGATTCAGCAGCAGACCTCCCTGCAAAGCAGCGTCAACACGCAATCGTCAAGCCTACAGCAGGTCCAGACGTTTTTCACATCCAGCGGCAACGATCTCGCCAGCGCGCTGACAGCGTTTTCCGGTGGCCTGGCGCAGTTGTCCGCAAATCCTGGCAGTACGGCTACGCAGCAAAGCGTGCTTGCGAATGGTCAAAACCTTGCCAGCGCCTTCAACACAACCGCGCAGGGACTCACTGCGGCTCAATCGGACGCTGATCGGCAAGTGCCTCAGACGGTGACCCAGATCAACTCGCTGACCCAGCAGATTGCCCAGTTGAACGGGCAACTGTCGCAGGTGCCGGCTGCTGAGAGCGGCGGTACCACAGAGGACCAGCTCGATCAATTGGTGCAGCAATTATCGGGATTGACCGGTATCGCGATTACCCAGGGAACCGACGGAGAAACCATTACAACGGCTAACGGCACTCCTTTGGTAATCGGTGGGCAAAGCTTCAATCTACAGACTTCGACCGGTACAAACGGATTCCAGCAGGTGCTCGACTCGAACGGGAATAACATCACCTCTTCAATCCAGGGCGGTACGCTCGGGGGAGCCATCGGGATTCGCGACCAGGTGATTCCGGGATTCCTGTCGCAGTTAAACACCCTGGCCAGCCAGCTTGGGACCGCCTTCAACACTGCGCAGGCGCAGGGCTTCGATTCAAACGGAAACGCCGGCACAAATTTCTTTACTATCCCGACGAACACGAACGACGCCGCTGCCGGTATCAGTGTTGCCATCTCCAATCCCGCGCAGATCGCCATAAGTTCAGATGGCTCGGCGGATAGCAACGGAAATGTGGCCAATCTCTCTGCGGCCTTGACCAATAAACTTCCCTCCGGCCAGACTCCCGCCAATGCTTATGCGGACCTGGTCTTCCAGGTCGGCAGCGCAACGTCCAATGCGAACACGCAATCTACTGCCATTGGCCAGAATCTGACCCAGCTCACCAATCAGCAGGGCGCGGTCTCCGCAGTGGACGTCAACGAGGAAACTACCAACCTGATGCGCTATCAGGCTGCCTATGAGGCAGCCTCCCGTATCGTGAGCACTATTCAAGTGCTTGATAACGCAGCTCTCAACATGGGATCCAGCTCGAGCTTCTGACTGATATGCGAATTAACCCAAATGTGGTTCCGACCATTCTCGCCGACCTGCAGCAAAGCCAGGTGTCGCTCGATACTGCGTTGCAGCAAGTGTCCACTGGCAAAAGCGTAAACGTGCCATCGGACAATCCAACCGCCGCTGCCGCAATGGTGCAGAATACGATCGAGTCCGGCGACGTGGACCAGTACACGCAAAACGTGAACAGCGTCCTCTCGACAGTGCAGTCGGCTGACTCCGTACTGAGCGACGTGGTGAAGTCTCTTACGCAGGCGGTTTCCCTGGGCACGGAAGGCGCCAACGGCGTTAACAGCGCCGCCGATCAACAGGAAATCGCCACCCAGGTGCAGGGAATCTTCGCGAATGTGCTGTCAGCGGCAAACACCTCCGTTGGAGGCGCATTTCTCTTTGGCGGCACCAGCATCGCAACACCCTACACGGCGGATCCATCCTCGTCCACGGGCTTCACATACAGCGGTAACGACGATTCGAACTCTGTTGCAGTAGGCGACCAGATGAGTGTCCAGGTCAACCTTCCCGGCAGCCAGGTGTTTTCAAACTCCACCACCAATGTGCTGGGATCTCTGAACTCGCTCGTTACCGCGCTCAAAAGCGGCAATGCCTCTGACATTACCTCGGCCACTTCGGCGGTCGACTCCGCAGTGAACTACATAAGCCAGCAGCAGGTGTTTTACGGAAATGTCGAGAGCCAATTGAATTCTCAGCAGACAACCCTGCAGCAGGATACGGTCACATTGTCGACCCAGGAGAACAACCTGATTGGAGTAAATGAGGCCACGGCAGCGACGAATCTTAGTCAGGCCGAAACCGACAATAGCGCGGCACTGGCCGCAGCGGCAAAGGTCCTGCCGAATACTCTGCTTAACTTCCTTCAACCGCCCAGCTAGCGGATGTGTCGTTCGTATCGATGGCACAGGTGCGCTGCCAATCTGGCCGACCGCGTTCGGTATTGTGAATTTGGATTGGAACGTTCTGTTTATCGAAGCGAGTCTGCTTTGCCATTGCACCATGCTAAGTCGAGAAGCATTGTCCTGCCAGTTGCTGATCGAACGACCAGTTCGGACGCCCAACCACTCCGACTTCATCATTGGAAGGCTTCAGCCCAATTTGAGTGAGTCTGTCGAAGGTTGGAGCCAGGCTTTTAACTGTAAGATACATTTCAAAGAGCCGTTTAAGCTGCTGGGCGCTACCACCCAAAAAGACCGATGTCTCTCACGGTGGTCGCGCCCAGCGGCAAACCTATGCTGACCAGCTGGATGCTGTGCGCTCGTGCTGCACCGATGAGCCGCCGGAGAAGCTTGAATTGTGAGCCCATACCGGCATTTCGGGTATTGGCGAAGTGCCGCGCAGTTCATAAGCCTGCCAGATTGCGCGAAGCTTCAGCACCTCCGCCATCTCTTCCTCAAGAATCTCCGGCGCCCGATTTGCCATCGCCAGAATCATCTTGCGCCGCATGGAAGAATAAAAGGCCGCCAGTTGCTTGGCCAGCTCTCCGCCGCACCCGCGCTCAATCGAATCCTCCAGGTGGCCAATCACCAGGAGAGCGTGATTGATCTGCTTGCACCGCATCTGGATGTCGTTGGCGCGGTCCGCATCTGCCGCACGCCGCAGATCGCCTGCAAGCGTATCGTAAAGAGCGATCAGCAAGCCAAAGCCGCTGGCGCCGCCCACTGCCGTTTTTCGGTATGCCATTTCCATTGGACTCATGTTGGTCTCCGTTTATCCCCCGGATGAATTTGTGTTCAGACCCAGTTGCTCATCGAGGCTGCGAATCGTGTTTGGTAGTTGCTGCAGCGCAATCTCGGCCTTGCTGAACTCACTCTGTAATTGCGCCTGCAGAGGGGTGATTATATTTGTCTGGAAGTCGTTGATATCGCCCTGCAAGGTGGTGTACTCGGTGCTGATGCTCTGTAGATCCACCGTGAAAGCGCCGTCGGCCGGACTTGTAAAATTGGTCAACTGTTGATCCAGAGAATTTGCGAATCCATTCAGCGCAGCGCCCTGAAAGAAGTTCTGAACTGTGCTGAAGTTGTTTTGCAGGGCGTTATTCAGCGTCCCGGAATCTACGCTGAGAGTGCCGTCGCTGTTTACCGAGATCCCCAGCGTTGCCAGGCTGGTCGTGGTTGAGCTGCTCCCCGATCCCGTCGTAGACGTAAAGTCCAACGATCCAAGTAGCGCGCTCTGCAACGTCTGTAGCGTTGGATCGTCGGCCAGAACGCCCTGACCCGAGCCTGAATCGGCGAACTGCGCATTCACATCTCCGATCAGCGTGTTGTAATCGGTGACGAACTGACTGATGGACGATGACGCCTGGGAAGTGTCCGGCTGCACAGAGAGGTTCACTTCGGTTCCGGGACTCGCGCTTTGCAGATTGAGCGTCACACCCGGCAATGCGCCGGTCACGGTGTTGGAGGCGCTCGAAATGGAAATGCCGTTTACGCTGAGCAAAGCGTCGACGCCGCTATCTGCCGGCGTAAAGCCAAAGCTCCCTCCGGAAGCACTCGCCGTAAAGCTGCCGGCGCTGCCTGAGTTATTACTCGTGATCGCCAGGCGCGAGCCGCTTGCATCGGTGATGATACTTGCTGTAACTCCGAGTTTATCGCCATTGATGGCGTTCTTCAGATCTGTAAGAGTGTTAACTCCGCTTCCGGTTGTGATCGTGGTTGACGATCCGCCGGCTGGCGTAATGGTGATGGTCTCTGCCGGTAAGTCCGTTGTGGAGGTGGCCACGGCTGAGGAAGAATAGGATGCTGTCGTTGCCAGATTACTAACCACCACGATGTTATTGCCCACTGCGGTTCCGGGCGCGGCAGAGGCTGTTACTATGCCTGAGTTAGATGAGCTTACTGTTGTCGCGGACAAGGGTCCAGTCAGATTGTTAAGCGATTGCATATCGTCGTCGAGGTTGGTTGCCGCGGTCTGGAGTTGGTTCAGTGCGGTTGTCTGGTTTTGCAGGGTCGTCTGCTGCGATTCCCAGGCTTGCTCGGGCGCTTCGGCCGCGGTAATGGAGGCACTGACGGCGGCATTCACGTCGATGCCTGGGCTGGACGATCCGGTTGCGGCTTCGAGGATGGAACTCAGGTCGATGGCCGAAGCGGCACTCGACGAGCTTAGCAACGAATCCAATCCGGAAATTGAGCTCATAAGGTTTGCCTGTTCCTTTTCCGGTGCGATATGCTACCTCGCAAATCCGGGTTGAATCGATTCTAACCGCACTATGATATCGGCATATCGCGCTTCAAAATTCAGATTGTGCAAAAGAAAAGCGGTGGCGCCGGTTAAGCGCCACCGCTTGGAAAAGGTCGTGAGACCTACTGCAGGAGCTTCAATACGTTCTGCTCCGCTTGCTGCGATTGGGACAAAGCGGCGAAGCCGGTTTGCTCCAGGACGCTGTACTGGGTCAGGTTCGCGGTAGTCGACGCGATGTTGGCGTTCTGCACGTTGTTCTGAGCGCTGGTGAGATTCTGCACCTGGGTGGTTTCAACGTTGGTGTCCGCGGTGAGTTGGTTGACTCCCGCGCCGATGCTGCCGCGCTGCGCAGCAACCTGGTTGATTGCACTGGTGATTGCATCCAGAGCCGATTGCGCGTTATTCGTGGTGAGCAGGTCAGTGTTGCTGCCGCCCAGGCCCAGAGCATTGGCCGAGAGAGCGCTGATGTTGGTGGTCAAGGCCGCGGAGCCGCCGACCGTTCCGTCACTGGTGAAAACTGTGGCGGCGTTGCCGGTGGATCCGGTCGGATTGAACCCCGCGAGAAGGGGATCGTTGCTGGACACCTGGAGCGAATCGCCAGACGTTGTGGTCGAGATTACAAGCTGGCCTGCGCCGTTGATGGATGCAGCTGTTCCGGCGCTCAGCGTGCCAGCAGTGATTGCGGCAGTGATGGATGTATTCAGGTCCGTGAGAGTCGATGTCGCGCCGGCAGTGAACTTGAACGTGCCGCCTGTCGCGCTATCGGCGATTGTTGTAACCGAACCATTGGTCAGGCCGGTGGTCAAGGTCGCCGCAGCACCTGGCTCGGTAAGGGCGGTGTCTGTGCTGGTCACTACATCCTCATCGCCTGGTGTCGAGGTTCCAATCACAAGTTGACCCTGGCTGTTGAAGTTCACTGACGTGCCGGCGCTGAGGGTCCCAGCGGCAACGGCGCCCTGGACAGCAGTCTGCAGATTTCCGATCGTAGACGTGGCAGAGGTCGCGTAGCTGAACGTCTGACCCGTTGTTGCATCGGCGATTGAGACACTGCCTCCGCCCGTGAAGAGCGAGTTGGAAGTCAAGCCGGTCTGCGCCGATTCCGCATAGATATTGGATGTGACCGAGGGAGTGCTGCCGCTAAACACGGAGGTCCCGTTGAAGTTGGTGGTCTGGCCAATCTGGTTGATCTCGTTCAGAATCGATTGGAACTCAGTGTTTGCGGCTTGAGCCTGGCTGGTGGTGAGCCCGCCGTTGGAAGCTTCCGTAGCGAGCGTGACGGCGCGGTTGAGCTGCGTGGTGACTTGGGAGAGCGCGCCGTCGGCGGTCTGCAACAGGCCAATGCCGTTTGATGCGTTCTGTCCAGACTGCGTGAGGGCTGCGATGTTGGCGCCAAGACCATCCGCGATGGAAAGGCCGGCTGCGTCGTCCGCACCGGAGTTGATCTTCAGGCCGGTGGACAGTTGCTGCAGGGTAGATTGCTGGCTAGCCTGCGTGTTTGATACGGCATTCTCCGCTAGCAGCGAAGAAACATTGTTCAGGACTTGGATACTCATTTGTTGGCTCCTCGTATCGAATTCCGCCTGCACCGAACCCGTTCTGTCTATTCACAGTCCAGAATCGTTACTTGGAGCAGGTGGTTATTGTTACGGGCAATCTATCGGCACGTCGTTTTCGCGATTCTAGTTGGCTTGGCAAAGTTTTTGCGCCGGGAACTCTTCAACGCTGCATATTCTTCGCTCCGATCGATGCTTCAATATATGTCTGTATATGAGCGCGACAAATCGATAGGCAGTGTCTTCACCTACAGGATGGACGAACTGATTCGTCATTCAGCGTCCGCCGATCTGGTCCGCGGTAAAGCAAGGTGAACCTGTAGCGCCAGGAACGTTACTATTAGTTGCTCCGCTTGCAGCCTGTAGGGGAAAGCAACGTCCTGATTTGGCGCGATTGGCTAGTTTAGAGACATAAGTAGGTAGAAGCTAAGGGAAACCCGCCTCGGTAACACCAAAGAAATCCATCCTAACACTTTAGTACCGTGTACGCGCCAACCTCTTTTGCCGAAGGGAGTTTGTGGCGCAGTTCTGTCACGATTCCGGAGGGATCGACGCGGCAGCGCCTTTCCTGAAACTTCAGAAGCGCAGTTTGTTCGGCGTTTCTCAACCTGCCAACTTCCATCACACCGTGACTCCGTGAGAGCCAGCCATTCATGGCGAAGGAATTCAAAATGACCGAGAGACGATTTACACCAGTTGCAGCGACCCGCAAAGCGGCTCTTGCAACATTCACAAGCATTCTGAAGGGCCACGTCAGCCTGGCGATCCTCCTTCTCTTCATGCTGGCAGCCACGACCAATGCCCATGCGACGGCGACAGCCACCACAACCACGTTAAAAGCCGGGCTGACATCGGCGCCGGCCACTGCCATCACCACCGCGGCCAATGGCGCCAGCGTGACGCTTACCGCGGCCGTCTCGCCCTCGGCGGCGGCAGGCACCATGACCTTCAAAAGCGGAACCACCACGCTGGGAACATGCACCCTTAGCGCCGGTACCTGCCAAAGTGCCTTTACCACGCTGCCGCTGGGTTCCAACTCGCTGACGGCTGCCTATACTGCAACGGGCGTGTACGCCGCCAGCGCATCCGCCGCAGCGAGCGTCGTTGTTACCTCCGCCACCACAACCACGCTTTCCTCCTCGGTAACCACCGCAGTCGTTGGCAGCAGCGTTACACTCACCGCGACTGTCTCGCCCTCGGCCGCGACAGGTACCGTGACCTTCAAGAGCGGAACCACCACGCTCGGAACATGCGCCCTGAGCGGCGGCACGTGTCACAGCGCCTTCACGACACTGGCGAAAGGTTCCAACGCACTGACGGCTGTTTATGCGGGAAATGGGACCTACCTGACCAGTACTTCTCCGGACCCCGTCGTCACCATGACCGCCGCCGCCACAACCACCACTTTGAAAGCCGGGCTGACATCCGCGCCGGCCACCGCGATCACCACAGCCGCCTACGGCGCCAGCGTGACGCTGACCTCAACCGTGACGCCCTCGGCCGCTGCAGGAACCGTGACCTTTATGACCGGAGCCACCACTTTGGGAAGCCCAGTCACCGTGAGCTCCGGATCAGCTACCCTGGCCACCACCGCGCTGGCGCTGGGCGCCAACTCCTTGACGGCTGTCTTCAACCCAACAACGCCGGCAAGCTATGCCGCCAGCACCTCCACCGCGTCGACCGTCACAGTATCGCAAGCCACCACGACATCCACGCTGGTAGTCGGGCTTACATCCGCGCCGGCCGCTGCCATCACCTCGGCGGCCTATGGCGTCAGCGTGACGCTTACTTCTACAGTTTCCCCCGCCGCCGAGGCAGGCACCGTGACCTTCTACAACGGAGGCACAAGCGGTACTGCGCTGTGCAGCTCCATCAGCCCGAACGGCTCTGGGGTCGCGACCTGCGCCACTACCACACTCCCCGTGGGCAGCAACTCGCTGACCTCTGTCTTTACCCCAACCACCTCAGCGGACGATACCGCCAGCACCTCCACCGCGAAGACCGTCTCGATAACCCAAGCCACCGCGACAACCACCCTGGCAGCCGGGCTTACATCCGCGCCGTCCACTGCGATCACCACGGCGGCTTATGGCGCCAGCGTGACGCTGACCGCGACCGTTTCACCCTCGACAGCGCCAGGCACCGAGACCTTCAAATACGGAACCAACTCGCTGGCATGCAGCCCCGTCACTGTGACCTCAGGGACGGCCGCATGCGTCACCACCGCACTCCCCCTGGGCGCCAACTCTCTTACGGCAACCTTCACCCCAACCACGGCAGCGGACTACACTTCCACCGCCTCGGCCGCGAAGACCGTCACGGTATCGCAAGCCACCACATCAACCGCGCTCTCAGCAGCGCTCTCATCCGCGCCATCCACAGTAGTCACCACCGCACCCTCGGGAGCCAGCGTAACGCTGACCGCAAGCGTCTCGCCCGCTGCCGCGGCAGGCACAGTGACCTTCAAGAACAACGGCGTCGCCATGGGAAGCGCAGTCACCGTGAGTTCCGGAATTGCGACCCTGGTTACCTCCGCACTCACTACGCCAGGAGCCACCCCCCTGACGGCAGTCTTCACCCCAACAACGGCACTGGACGACACCGCCAGCACCTCCGGCACAGTAAGTTTTACGGTGACTAAACCCGCCACGACAACGGCGCTGGCAGTCTCGGCAGGCCCATACTACTATGACGCCAGTCTGACGCTGACCGCGACGGTTTCGGCCTCTGCGGCGACAGGTACCGTCACCTTCTACGACAACGGCGTCTCGGTGGGAACCGGCTCTTTGAGTAGTGGAACGGCCACCCTTTCTCTCTCCTCCTTCGCGGTCGGCACACATCCCATCACAGTTACTTATGCTGGAAATACGAGCTATGCAGGCAGCACCTCCTCCGCCACGAGCGTCGCCGTCGTCGCTACTTCCACCGCGGTCGCGCTGCATGCCTATGCAAACGGAACCCAAACCCCTGTAACCTCAACAAACCCTGGCGTTTCCTTCACGCTTACCGCAAACGTGACAGCCGCAGCGGGCTCAGCTACGGTGAACGGGGGGCACGTGAGCTTTTACGATAGCTCCACCTTGCTGGGAACGGGGACGGTGAACAGTTCCGGTGTCGCTACGGTTACCGTCAACACCTCCGCGGCCTCCCTGGCAATCGGCAAACAATACCTCCTCGCTTCGTACGGTGGAGTCTACAACGGTACGGGAACAGCGCAGTTCGGTTCCAGCCTCTCCGCCTCCGCGCCAGTATCCATTGTTGGCCTGACGGCATTGACCATCACCGCATCGAGTCCTTCTGTAGCCTATGGCGCGGCCGTACCAACGATCACGCCGATCTATTCCGGATGGGCTAACGGGGATAGCAGCACATCGTTGACCACGCAGGCTACCTGCACCACGGCCTACACCACGGCCAGCGCCCCTGGATCGAACCCCACCACGAGTTGTTCCGGAGCGAAGGACCCCAACTACACAATCACCTACGCGGCCGGTTCGGTCACGGTAACCCAGGCTTCGCAGACGATCGGCCACTGGTTTAACTCGTCCACCACCT